>Ga0247841_10005863_pt1 | contig 19507 bp, 20 predicted proteins | sample LaCruzMarch2015__2_FD_192410 | JGI IMG/M metagenome (GOLD analysis project Ga0247841, IMG submission 192410) | Freshwater microbial communities from meromictic Lake La Cruz, Castile-La Mancha, Spain - LaCruzMarch2015_18m | ecosystem: Environmental > Aquatic > Freshwater > Lake | place: Spain... | reverse complement strand
GTGTCCATAATCCCACCAATTAAATATATTTGCATTTACGTCTGTGTTATCTTTAAGCCAGAAAACAGTATCTTTCCAATCAGGTTGTTCATCAATTGGAGGTACGTTTGTTGAAACAAAGAAAGAACCTGCTGCAATTGAAATTAAGAGTATTATTCCTGTAATAATTACAAATGTTCGTTTAGTTAATCTATTTCTATCATGTATCCATTCAGATGCTAGATAGAATAGTACACCACATCCTGCTGCTATTGGAAGTCCTAGAGTGTATGTGAACTTTAGTTTAAACCAAGCCATGAATAAACTTATTGCTATCCAAAAGAAAATTAATAAAGTTACATAATCTTTTTTCTTGGTTGTAAATAAATAAATTATTATTGCAAGTAAAGCTGCAAATGGGACCCATAGCAAGAAACTATATTTTTGCAAGAAGAACTGATGACCAGTGTTTTCTTCTCCAACTGTTGCACCAACAACATCTGTCGATGATATATTTGTTTTATCAAATCTATCTATATTATCTTGATTTATTGGCATATATTGAGTTATATAATAAGTTGTATCTTTTATCCATCCAGATCCAGTAAGTAATGTTGCTCCTCCAGCAAACAATATCATAACCACGAAAAAGATCTTTACAAAGGATCCGATTTCATTATTGCTTGCATTCTTGTAAGCCATATAAATTACATTAACTACAAAGTAAGATATCATTACAAGTGGTATCAATAAGAACATACCCCACGTAATTGACATAAGTATAAAAAATATTGATGAAATAACTGCAAACGTAAGATATTTCTTTGTTGCATGAACGTGCTTCATTGCTTTAATAAAGAAAATAAAACCCAGTATTAACCACAAGAAACCTAAGGCATCATCTTCAAAGAAACCAGCCATGGTTCTATAAACAAAAGCTGGAATTGTTGCTGCAACTATTGCCATTACAAAACCAGTTCTACGATTGTACATTTCCTTTCCTAAGAAATACATAGCAACAGCTATTAATGCTCCAAATATTGCTGGAAGAACTCTTGCATAATCCATTAGTAGCCACTTATCATATCCAGAACCTAAGGTTGTAAGCGTATAAATAAAAGAAGTTACAGACCACAGAAATTGAGGTCTTGACCCATATGGTGATCCCCCTTGCTGATAAAATCCTAATGGATCTGTTTCTGGAAGATCTCCTTGTACCATATATCCAACTGCACGAAGATGCCAATAAGGATCATATTCGTACATGTAATCGTACTTTAATAAATGTCCTCTAATTGAAAAGGCCATTATAAAAATTAGAACAATTAAAATAATTAATTTGTATTTACTAATACTAGTTTCTTTATTTTCTGCTTCAATTTCTGACATATAACCACTATTTTACCCCTATAAAATATAATAATGTATATATAGCTATATATCATAATGTATTTAAATGATTAAGGTGTTTTAAAAAATAGAATACAGAAATAAATTTTAAAAATTATTAGTTTTTAAAAAGAAAAAAGTAGAAATATAAAATGTTAGCAACTATCTAGACGCACCTTGCAGAAACAAGTAGCATACAAAATCGGAAATGAACTTAACTTCTGGGTTCGGAAAGGGTCCAGGTGTTTCTTCATTCCTTTGGTCGCTAACAATATAATTAGGATAAGTTAAGTTTAAAAATAGATTGTTTGTATATTTAAGGAATTAATTATTTTTTATGTACAAAAATTAATCCCATTGGCCAATTTAATTCAAATTTACCTTTTCTTTCTATAACCCCTAATATTTTTTCTGCACCAATTAAACATTCCTTTGGATTTGTTTTAGTCATTGCATGTAATTTATATAAAAATTTACCAATATCTTCTCTAGTATCAAATATCCATTTTACATTTAGTTTTTTAATTACTGGGTTTTCAAAACCAGATAAATAACATATAGATTCTGCATACTCCTTTGTCCAAAAAGCAACTTCATGACCTGTAATGCAATATTTTGAAACCCGTTCATCAAAGTGTTTTGCAAGCTTCGAATCTGAAAATACATCTATAATTATTACTGTGCCCCCTGATTTTAAACAATTATAAAAATTATCGAAAGATTTTTGTTTATTAAAACAATGATGCATTGCTCCTAAAGACCAAATCTTATCTATTGAATTAGATGGTAAATTTATATTTTCAGAACCAGACTTATATACTTCAATATTTGATTTATTTAAAAATCTAACATCATCTAATTGTTCATCAGATGGATCTGTAACTATTAGTTTTCCTGTTTTACCTAATTTATCAGATATTATCCCTGAAAAAAAACCACTCCCGGCTCCCACTTCTAGAATTACCTCTCCTTTTTTAGGAGCAAGATATTTTTTCATTAATTTAATATCTTGTAATCTAGCATAAGGATATTCTTGTAGCGCTTCCTTATATAGTTTTGACCTTATTCCAGAGAATTCAATATTATCCATATGAAATCAGGTTTTAAAAAAATTGTTGGAGGGGAGGCCTTTATTCAGCATCTCCCTTAACTGTCTTTAATAAAGCCTTAACCTTATTAACACTCTTTCTAATATCATCTTCTGACTTTGCACCAGCACAGATTAACTTACCATTCTTAAATAAAAGTATAGTTATCTTTGGGTTGTAAAGTCTTATGATTGCTCCTGGGAATTGTTCTGGCTCGTACTCAATATCATCAAGAGTTACTGCTGCTTCAAACAAATCTACAGTCTTACCAAGGCTTGATGTAGCTACAAGATTAACGATCTCATACTTTGGTGTTTTCTTTGTAGATACTTCCTTTTGAATCTCTGCAATTAATTTAGTTGCTTTCTTAATTCCTGCAACTATATCTTTTTCAGATGCAGCACCTGAAATGATTATTTTACCGTTCTTGAATAATAAAAGAGATACTTTTGGTTCTTTTATCTTGAAAATTGCACCAGGAAATTGCTCTGGTTCGTACTCAACGTCAGGTATTGCTGCAGCTAGATTATATAAGTCAAGAGTTGTTCCAAGTGAACTTGATGCAACTAAGTTAACGATTGTATAATTACTCATATTTAATTCCTCACAATCTTTGTATACTTTAATATATTTTAATTAATAGAATTTGAAATTGTATGACCCTCTAGATATATACTATAAGCAAAACATTTAAAAAGGGGTTTTTAAAGGAATATAAATGAAATCTATTTCAATCCTTTGCCTTAAAATAAAAATGCTTTTTAAAAGTAACTATATATAAATATATATAGAAATATCAAAAATAGATTTGAGTTATCCATTTATTAGTATAGATGATTTTATATTAAATACATTTTTGGTAAGAAGTAAGATAATATTTCTAAAAAAACAAAAATTACAAGAAGGGTGTTATAAATGACAAATAAAAAACCAATAGGAAAGAGAGCAAGAACAAGATATAAGTATAGTAGAGGAATCAGAGATAAGACAACAATTAATGATATTATTAAACCAATTAAGATTGGAGATATTGTAGCTATTAAGGTTAATAGTTCATTCCATGAAGGAATGCCATTTAGAAGAACACATGGTATTACTGGAAAGGTTATAAAAATTCAAGGAAAGGTTCCTGTTGTTGAAATATATGATGGAAACATGAAAAAGGAAATCATTGTTCATAGAGCACACTTAAAGCAAATAGTTAATAAACCAAAATCAGAAGTTAAGAAAATAAATAAATCTAAAAGTGAAAAGAAATGAATTCTGAATACATAGAAGACGTATCTGTCTCTGAGGTTAAGAAATTATTAACTGCTAGAGGAAAAGATAAGGAATTAAATTATGAACAAAAGATAGCTTTTGAACATTCTAAACTTTTCTCTAAGTTAACTCCTGCAAACATAGAAAAGCTTAAAGTATCATTAATTGAGAAATACCAAATGGAAAACGAGCTTGCAAATAAGATTGCAGACATATTACCAAACAAGGTAGAACTTGATTTAATCTTAGAAAAAGAAGAAACATATAATGATGAACAAAAGGAAGAAATAATTGCTCTTGTTGAAAAATTTAAAAAAGAGTAAATTTAATTGTTGAGAAAGAAATATGTTAGTTAAAAAAGAAGCAATAGTTCTTGATAAAATCAAGAAAGAAATTAGATTCAAACAAACACAGATCATCTTATGTATTGGTACCTCTAACTTCTCTCTTCTTGAGGTTCTTTCTGATGAACCAGTAAAGATTACTGATGTAATTGATACTGAAAACTTAATTGTTAGAAGAATTACATATAATAGACTATCAAGTGATGCTAAAAAAGAACTTGAAAAAGCTGTTGAAGGACTTGTTGTTAAAAACCCAGAGAAGTTTGTTAACTTTTTTAATAATGCTAAACCAATTAGTCTTAAGAGACATCAACTTGATCTTCTTCCTATGATTGGAAAGAAGCACAGAGATGCAATCTTAGAGCATATAAGAACAAAAGGAAAGTTCAATACATTTGATGAAATTAAAAATATTGAAATGCTTCCTGATCCACTTAATATTGTAGTAAATAGAATAATTGAAGAAATTCAACTTGGACCTGAAAATAAATATTGTTTATTTACTATGCCATTTCTTAAAAGATTCTAATTAATAAATATAAATTTTAAATACGTGTGAAAAAATGATTAAAGATCTTTATGGTTTAATGTTAAGATATGGTTTTAAGCCAAACCATAAGCTTGATCAGAATTTTTGCATTGATGATAATATTCTTAAGAAAGTAATTACTCTTCTTGATCTTAAGAAAGAAGATGTAATTCTTGAGATCGGTCCTGGTCTTGGATTCTTAACGAAAGACATTGTTAAACACGTTAAGAGAGTTGTGGTTGTTGAGAAGGATCCAATCATGACAAAGATTCTTGAAAAGGAAGTGCTTGCTGATAATCTTATTATTATTGAGGATGATTTTTTAAAAGTTGATATAAGTGAGATTAAACCAACAAAGATAGTTGGGTTTATTCCATATTCAATTTCTCAAGAAATCTTAGAAAAGATTAATGGAAGCGTTCCTTCTTTTCTTATAGTTCAAAGAGAGTATGCTGAGAAGGTTACTGCATATGAGGGCTTTTCAAACTATGTTGCTCAAAGTGTGCTTGCTCAAAGTTATGCAAAGATTAAGATGGAAGGAAAAATCAAAAGAAATTCATTCTTTCCTGTTCCTCCTTGCGAGTCTGCAATTATCTCACTTCATCCAATTGAGAAGAAACAAGATGAACTATACAATAAATTTGTTAAAGGAATATTTAGATATCCAAACAAGGATCTTATGAATGCAATCTCCTTTGGAAAGAAAGAGAAAGATTATATATTTACAAAAGTTAATCTTGATAAGATTAAAGAAAAGTACAAAACACAAAAAGTAAAATCTCTTTCAGTAAAAGAAATAAAAGAAATATATAAGACAATTAAATAAATAAAATTATCTTATTCTATTTCCTCAAGAATTATATTCTCAAATCTTAATGCCTTATTTTCTTGATAATATTTTTCTGCATAATCTAATTTATCTTGGGAGTTAGCATAGATCTCAAGTACCTTATCTCCTTTCTTTACTTGTTCTCCAACATATCTACAAAGAAGGAGACCAGCTTCCTTATCTTCAGGAGCACCAGCACTTCTTGCAAGCTTTGTTAATATCTCCATGTCCCATGCTTCTATTTTCCCATCTTCAATAGCAAATATTTCTTTCTTATATTTAGCATCTTTCATTTCATCAGAAGAAGTTATAGTTCCACCTTGAGCTTTAATTATTTCTTGCATTTTAAGTAATGCTTTTCCACTTGTTAAAGTTTCTTTTGCTAAAGTAAATCCTTCTCCTTCTTTTGCTCTTCCAGCAAGCTCAAGAAGCTCACCAGCTAAGAGACAAGATTTGTTTGCTAAATTATCAAAATATCTGTTTTCAAGTATTCTCATTACCTCTCTTGCTTCAAGCATAGCTCCAAAAGCTCTTCCACAAGGTTCTTCTCCATCTGTTAATAGAGCTCTTGATTTAATTCCAAGTGATTTGCTTACAGTTATTAATTTTCTTGCAAGTCTTTCAGCACTTTCTTTATCTTTAACCTTCATCTTACTTCCAACAGGGATATCAATTACAAGATGTGTTGCACCTGCACTTTTCTTTTTTGATAAGATTGATGCAATCATTATTCCTTCTGGGTTAATTGAAAGTGCATGCTCCACTTTTATGATTGTGTTATCAACTGGGCATAAATCAAACTTACCTTCCCAAGCAATAACTGCACCTGTTTTTTCTAAAATTTTTTTAATTTCTGGTAACGTAAACCCGACTGGCGCTAAAGCTTCCATACAATCAGCTGTACCAGCAGCAGATGAGATTGATCTTGAAGCAGTCTTTGGCATGAAATAACCAAGTGAGGAAATGATTGGAGTCAATATCATTGATACTCTACCATTTATTCCACCAATTGAATGTTTATCAAGTATTTCTTTCTTACCATAATCTAAAAGATCTCCTGCTTCAATTAATGCATTACAAAGATATGTTGATTCCTCAAGGTTCAGTCCATTAACATAGCAAGCAGTTACAAAAGAAGATAATTCTACAGCTGTGATTTTATTTTCTTCTATATCTTTTACAATTTCATAAACCTCATCTTTAGATAAAGATTTATTCTTAATTTTATTAATTATATAAGTAATTGATTTAGTTGGAGGCATTAAGTTTATTTCAACTATTTGCCCATCTTTAATTTTAAGTTGCTCTGCTGCATTTTTAAAAAAACCAATAATTCCAACATCTACAAATGTTAAAGAGGTATCTAAAATACAAGTTTCTTTTTCTTTATTTACTGAAACTTCTATTCTTGAGAGATATCCTGCATCTATTTTTCTTGCATCCTCTATGTTTAGAACACACACTGATGCTTCTGCAGTTATATCAAGTACTTTTGTTTTCAATTGAATAGTTATAGTCATTTTTATTTTCCTCTTTTAATTTTTAAAAATTATAATGTATCAACTATTTGCTTTAACATGCTTTTTGGAAGCATACCAACTTGTGTTTTAACTAATTTTCCTTTCTTAAAAAAAAGAATTGTAGGAATTGACATTACTCCAAATTTCGATGCAAGATCTTGTGCTTCATCAACATTAACCTTTGCACAATAAATACTTGGATTCTCGCTTGAAAATTCTTCTAAAACCTTTCCAAACATTTGACAGGGTCCACACCAAGCTGCCCAAAAATCAATAATAGCTATATCTTTATCCTTTATTTCTTTATCAAAACTAGAGTTATCTAAATGTGCAATATTTCCTGTCATATTATACCACCAATCTTTATTTACTTACTATATATATAAAAAGGATAACATATATATATTTATTTATTACATAACTATTTAGATAACTCTAACAAATTAGGATTAACTATGCGTAAAATGAAAAGATTATCTCAAGATAATTACAGTGCTAATTTTATTAAGGAATTTAAATCAAGACAACTTAGTAAAAAACTTAGAGAAGAAGCAAGTTTAGATGTAACTAAAGGAAATAGGCAATTCCAAATAGATATCGAAAATAATAATAACATAACTAAACATTATCTAAATCAATTACATGGTAGACACTTAATTACTGTAGATCTTAATAAAATGTCTCCAAAGATAATAAATCTAATTCTTCTTGAAGCAAAAAAAGAATATCAAACAAGAGAGTTATCTATTAATAATAAAAAACAGAAAGAAGAAGTCCCAGTGAAAAAAGAAATAACTAGAAAAAGAATAATACAAACTAAGCCTCTTGAATTTACTAAAGAAAATATTGCAATGATTGAATTGCTTGCTACAAAGGATGCATCTATTGCTGATGCTATTAATGTGATATCTTATTTTAATGGATTTAAGACAAGTGCTCAAAAGTTTGGGTTTATTTATTATATTAAAGAACACCCAAGTTACAAAATAATTGATATAATGAAGAAACTTAAAATGAGAGTTGATTATTTAGAAAATGTTGAAAATATGCTAAAGCGCAAATCATAAAGTAAAATTAAATAATAATGAGCCTACATAAATCAAAACATAAATTATTCCAAGCCCCATACACAAGTACGAAAAGTCTATTTTTTTTACAATCTTTAAGATTACATCTATCATAATGTATCCAACTATGAAAGAAATAATTATTCCAAGAAGAATAAACTTTGTAAAAATAAATCCATTTATTATTATTAAACCAATCTCTCCAATAAGCACTACAGGAATAGATAATAGGAAGCTTATTCTAAATGCGTTTTCTGGAGTGAATCCTTCAAATAAAAGAACAGATGTAGTCATACCACTTCTTGATATTCCTGGAATTATTGTTAGACCTTGAAAGAAACCAAGAATACTTGCATTTTTTCCTGAAAGTGTTGCTTCTTGCTTACTACTTCTTCTACTTACATATTGGACAATACCGATAATTACTAGAAGAACGCCTACAAGCAAAAGAACAATTGATGCATTGATTGATGCTAGATGGTCTTTTGCAAGCAAATAGAGAGGACCCATTATTAAAAAAGTTAAAAATACTACAATTATTATAAACCTAAGATATTTAGATTCATCTTTATATTGCCTGAATTTCAAATCATTTGAAAAAACTCCTGCAATTGACTCAAATCTTAATAAATTTGAAATTTCTTTTCTAAAATAGATGATTGCAGCAAGAACAGTTCCTACATGAAGCATAATTGCAACATTAAATGCCTCTGAGAGATTCATTCCTCCAAAATTCATTAGAAATATAACTAGATTACTTTTCGAACTAACTGGAACCCATTCAAGTAAACCTTGAATGATTCCTGATAAAATGTATAGTACTGTTTCAAGCATATATCTATAATCATAAAGCAAACTATTTAAAACTATATTTAATATATAGTATACATATGAATAAGTTTGGACATATATTTATTGCAGCAGTATTCTTCACTCTAATTTATTATATAATTTCTGTTTATTATCCATTAAGAGCAGAATATTATATTATTTCTTTAATTATTTGTTTGATTTATGCACTTATCCCTGATCTTGATAAAGGTGATTCTTGGATTAAAAAGAAGCTTGATATTATTATTCTTTATTGTATAATTATTTTGGGATTATTTTATTTTGTAAATAGAGATGTAATGTATCCTATTCTTTTGTTAATTGGAATTGAAGTTATTTTATTGTTTACAAAACATAGAGGTTTCTTACACTCATTTGCTTTTGCAGTTCTTATTGCTTCACCAATGTTATTAATTAGTTGGATTTATTTTGTTGCAGCTATACTTGGAGTGTTATCGCACTTACTTATGGATAAATTATAAAATAAGAAAATTAAGATATTATTGGAATATACTCTTTATTTTTGTAAGTAAAGATAAAGTTCCATCTCTAACTCCATTTCTAAATCTTAACATCTTTTCTTTAAATGAAGAAGTGGTTTTTGGTTTTGGGGAATCAATAATTGTATTTGTATCTGCGATTTTTATGATTGGCTCATCTAAATAGTTTAGTCTTATAACCTTTAAATCAAATTTGTTATCTTGATTATATGCATAACAATTAATTTGATAAGTTCCTTTTAATATATTTTTAGAACTGTCTATTGAGATATTTAAATCAAATACATTATCTCCTACATACATTGTTTTTGTAATCAAACCAAAGTTATCTACATTACACTTAATATCATAAACATAATTAAAATCACTATATGATTTTATTTTAATTAAATCATTATCCATTTTGTTAATTAAATAAGAAACATCTCTTGAATAAACAATTCCTTTGAATCTTGGTTCATCTCTTTGTGGGGTATATGGAAAATCATCAAGAGAATTGTTTGTAATTAAGGTTACTGATTTAAATCCAGTTGCTATTAAATTATTGTATTCATCATAAAGATTTGCAGTTATTTTTATCTTAACAATATTTTCTGTAAAGTTTTTAGCAATTACTTCAATACCAACCGTTGAATTTATTTCTGATAAAAATTCTTCTTGATTTGTTGATAAATTAAAATAAGTTCCTTTGGTTACTTCAGATTCTGGATAAACTGTTAAGTTGTATTTAACAATTGGATTTTTGTAAGGAACTAAAGACACATAATCGGATTTAATTGAAAAATTAATTAATCTTACTATGTTTTGAGAAACATAGAATCTATCTGGTAGAATATCAGGAACTGTTAAAGAATCAACAACTATTGTTGGTTCTCCAGTGTTATTAACTCCATCTGCAAAAGATGAGGGAATTAATATAATTAATGATATTAAAAAAATAATTAACTTATTTGCTAGTTTCATTTTCATTTCACATCTAAAAGTTATATCTCTACTAACTAAATATAATTAATTAGTAATATGTATTTAAATATATAGTTTCTTTCTCTTTTCAAGAAACAACATATAGAACGTGCAAGGTAATAGGTATTTAAATACTTCATAGTAAATTATAGTATATTCAAACTGATGTGATGTATAATGAACAAAGATATAATTATTATTGTAGAGGGGGGAGGGATGACTGTTGGATTTGGAACAGGAGTACTTGAATCTATACAAAACCAAGACCTTTATTCAAGAATTGACTCCGTATATGGTTCATCAGCAGGTGCACATGATTTAGCTTATTTTCTTACAAAGCAAACTAGTTTAAGTGGAAAAGTCCCAATAGAATATTTATCTAGAAATAAATTCATTAAAAAACAAAAATTTATTAAATTTATTAAAACAATCATTTTAGGTAAAAAATATAATTTAATTAAGATTGATTATTTAATAAATATTGAAAAACATATTGTAAGACTTAACACAACATCAATTAAGACCAACCCAATTAAACTGTACTATAGGGTATTTGATATAAATAAACTTAAATCAAAAATAATTAATGGTAAGGAACATATATTTGGTGGGCTTATGGCGTCATCTGCTTGCATTCCATATTTTAATAAGCCAGTAAAAATAAATAATGGATTATATATTGATGGTAGTTATATGGTTACAGAATCATTTGAAAATATTATTTCTAAAAATAAGGATAAAAAGATCATATACATTATAAATCACAAAATAACTTTATTTAATGCAATTATTAAATATCCAGTAAGATTACTTGAAGCTATTTTAATCTGGAGATTATACGGATTAAAATTAGCATTAAGATATGCGTCTACATTAGATGTAATAAACACAAATAAATTAAAAAAATATAAGAATGTTATTTTAATTGAAAATAAATTAAATAATGATGTTGGGTGCACAGATAAAGAAAAATTAACCAAATTATATAATTATGGAAAAGAACTTGGTGCAAGAATTAAAATATAAGAAGGAAAATAATATGATTAAAGCAGTTGTTTGGGATATTGGTGGAGTAATTTTAGAAGATCACATGGTTTATAGTTTTTGGGATAATAAGGTTGGCTCTAAACAATTAAGGCTAGAATTTGGAACAGGAAAAATAACATTAAAAGAATTTATAGGTAAGGGGGGGGAGTTATTTGCAATAACAGAAGAAGAATTTTTTAAAAGATACAAAGAAGCATATTATTCTATTAAATCAATAAACGAAAATTTAGAAAGATATAAACAAATGAAAACTCCAAAATACATTTTATCAGACACAAATCAAGTGCATGTTGAGTTTATTAAAGAATTTTATCCAGAAGTATTAAGCTTAGCAAAGAAGTGTTATCTGTCTCATGAAATTAACATGAGAAAGAACTCAATTGATGTTTTTAATTATGTAATCAAAGATTTAAAATTATTACCTAGTGAAATATTATTTATTGATGATAAAAAGCCACATATTGACTTAGCAAAAAAAGCAGGTATGAATGCAATACATTACATAAATCCAGAGCAATTGAGAGAAGAACTAAATAAACTAAACGTTAAATAAATCTTCTACTTTATCAGAGAGATGATCAATTCCTTCAAACTCTTTAACAGGGATTGATTTTATTTTACTCCTAATTAATGGTTTAACATAAGTAATTGCCATTTCTTTCTTACCACCAATGCTTTCACAATCATCTTCTATTAATATATCTGGTTCTTCTTTTTCTACAACATCACTGTAGTTTTGATCAGGCTTTCTGAATAATAGTTTTGCTTTTGGAAAATTATATTTAATAAGAACATCCTTAATTTGGTCAATTTGATTTTGTTTAGTTCTTGAGGTTAAGTAAATTAGATCAATTGATTGTGAGGTCCATAGCTTTAATTTCTTTGGAGCACTTCCAATTGGGATATAAGTTTGGAAATTATGAACTGAGGTATCTCTTTTTTTAACTTGATCAACAATATCTTTTCTTTTTTTATTTAATGCATTTGCATGCATAATAAGGGTTCCTTCAGTGAAAACCATAATTTTTATTTTTTTGTTCATATAATTACCCTTTTTTCTTTCTTTTGGATCAAACATTTTCTTTCGAAAAGAAAAGGTTTGACGCAGAGGATGAGATTCGAACTCATGGATGGGAATGCCATCACTTGTTTTCGAGACAAGCACCTTCAACCACTCGGCCACCTCTGCAATAACTTCTCGCCAAGTTAACAGGCGAATAACAAAACCTTGACTAAAATTACTGCTCGTGCGGTTAACACACGAATAATAGTTGATACCCTACTAACATAAATATTATGTAAGAATAAGATTATATTACTTTACAAGCGAGGCTTTATTGATTACAACTAAGAGATTTGATACTATCTTCTTTGCCTCATCTTCATCAGTCAAATCTTTAACTATTATCTTTAAGGATGAGAAAATAGTCATTTCCCCTTCCTTTACCTTAACATGTATGTAAAAAGGAGAATTGTCTTTTGAAATGTAATAACCGTTTGTTGAAAGATGACTCATTAAATCCTTAACATCTATTTTTTTGTTCTTTTTTGGATAGAACTCAAAACCTGGTGTTACCTTACATGAGTCTAAAATAAAATCAGATAATTCCATAAATATTCTTTTTCCTTAAATTATATATCCTGACCTAGAACTCCATCTATTAAGATTGTTCTTTCTTCGCGTCCATCCTTACCAACAAGGGTTATGTGCCAGATAGGCCAATAAACCTCATCAAGAGAAATGAATTCAATTTCTCCAAATAATTTTTTAAGATTTTCTTCAACAAGCTTTGGAGAATAAACAATATTTTCAATAAACTCAATCTCTAGCTTTCTAAGTGATAAATCATTAACTGATGTCATTAGCTTATGGAATACATTGAAAGGAACATCAAACTTCGTTGAGGTTTTATAAAATTCTTTCTTGCTTGTTTCAGTAACTGAAAGAAGATTACTTTTCTTTAATGTTTCAATCCTATTTTTAACTAAAGATAACTCAAGATCAAGTTCTCTTGCTATTGATTCTGTGGTTTGACTTCCTTTTGAAATGAAAAGAATATCAAGGTCTATTTCATCTAAATGATTAACTAGATTAAATCCTCTTGATTCACGAAATTTATCTCCAAGGAAATGTATGAACTCACCAGTTACTGAGTCTATGTAACAAGATGCTCTTTTAAAATCTCCTTCTGGATTGAATACATTGAAATTAAACTTATAGACTGTTCTGTATTTTAGAACTATATTTTTAATATACTCTTTTGGAGAGAAGATAATAAATGATTTCTTTGTTGATGATCTTGCAATCTCTTCTATTCTTTCTCTTTTAATTCTTAATGGTAAGGTTTGATGAACCTTAACTTTTGAGATTAGGTTTGTTTTTTCTGCAACTAGATCATTTTCAATTTCCTCAAAGGATTCTTCTTTATCTTTTGGTTCTAATTGACTTAAAGTTTCTTTTAGTTCAGTAATTCCTGGTTCAACTATATCTAAATATAATATTTCTTTCTTGAGGATTACTTTCTTTTCAAATAGTTTTTCTAGAACCTCATCAAATCCTATGTTAGATCTGTATTTGATATTAACAACTTCAAGGATATCTTTTGCAAAACTTACTTTTAATTCTCTTGATTTTTCTAATTTTTTATAAATCATTGTTGTTGCTATTGTTAGAACTTGGGAATTATTTAGTTTTTTAACATCTCTTACTGTTTCTGCATCACGTCCTTCATGTTGTGATTTTCTAGGAGCAGCACGCATAATAAATGCTCTTGATGTTTCCTCTGATCTATCTCCTACAAGAGCTGTTGCAAATGGAATTGTTTTAATAAAATTAGGGTCTTTGTATTGATCAGGTATTATTGCTGGCATTCTTTTTTGAATTGCAGAAATATCATCATTAAATACTAGTTTGTTTGAGATAAGTATATCAACCTGTGATAATACCTTTGTGTTAATTGCTGATGGTTGTTGGGTTGCAAAAACAAGTGAACAACCAGGCCTTCTTCCTTGCTTAACATACTCAATGATACCTGCTGTTGCTGGGGTTAAGGTGTTTCCTGATGGTATTAGGGTGTGTGCTTCATCTATGTAAAGCCAAGTAGGAGGAATCTCAGTTTCAAGTAATTCGTCTGCATTTGTTCCTTCCTTATTTTCTATTTTCTTGCTAGCGTCTTCTCTTGCTGCAACTTTTCTTGCTGAAAGTAATCTTCTTGCAAGGATACCAATAACAAGAGCAGTTATGTTTTCATCCAAAAATGAAGTATCAAGAATAGTTAATTGATTTTCTCTTGATAACTTTGATAAGGTTGTTCCATGATCAGAGAAGATACCCCATGATTTAGCTGCATCAAATCTTGAAATAAGTGCTCTAATTGAATCTGGTTTATATCCTTTCTTTTGAGAAGTAAATTCTGTATTTGTTGATAAACAATCAATAATATTATCTAAAGTGAATTGATTTCCTTTAGGTTTGATTTTTCTAAAATCATCTCCTTCCTTTCCTGTTCCAGCTGTGTATCCTTTCTTAACAAACTCAATTGTTTTTTCAAGTAGTAATCCACTAGGAGAAAATCTTTCAATTCCAAATGTAATACACCAATCTTCTGGTGTTAATAAAGATGAATACATTGAGAAGGTATCATCGTAAGTGTCTTTTGAAACTTTGTCTGCTACTCCTTCTGGAACAAATACTTTTAGGTTTTTAATTCCTTCAGGTTTTTGATTCCATTCTTCAAGTATTTTTATTTCCTTTGCTTCTTTGTTTTCATATTTCATTGACCAGAAAACACCTACTGGATCAATAACTATTTGTCCTATATAATGATTGTTTCTTGCAAGCTCTTCTGCAATAACACCAAGTAAATAACTTTTTCCTGTTCCACGAGCACCATCAAGGAATACAACGTGTGGATTAAGTCCATCTAAATAAACTTCTTTATCTTTCTCTTGATCTTCTGCTACTCTTCCAATCAATGCAAGACCTGTGTTACCATATTGTTTTTGAACAGATTTTTTTCTTCCTATGTACACCTTGTTTGGATTATCTGGATCAGTTAAAAATTTAAGAAGAGGTTTAATTTCTTTTGTTAATTGTAAAGGTAATGATGCTGGTGTTGGATTTGTAGTTGATGGCTTTGATTCTTGTTTATCTTTTTCTTTTTCCTTTTCCTTTTCTATAACCTTTTCTTTAGGTTTAGAGTTTGATGAATCAGTAGATTTACCTTCTTCCATAAGTTTGAAGAAGTCATCCTCTTCTTCACCATCTTTTTTATATTTTTCAACAGACATAAATATCATTATGGATTAGTTGTTTTACAATATATATCTATAGTATATATAATAAAAAAAGATATATAAAGGTATGGAATTAATATTAAAAATAAGAAAACGCAAAGGACGAGATTCGAACTCGCGTAGTCGTGAGACTCCAGCTCTCTAGGCTGGCGCGTTTGACCACTCCGCCACCTTTGCTTTATATTTTAATGAATTCCTGAACCAGAATTTACTTTTTCGCTTGGATGTAATAAACCTTCAACATCGTTATCTCCAATTGCAAGTATCATTCCTTGACTTTCTTGACCCATCATTTTTCTTGGCTCAAGATTAACTATTACTGGTAATTGCTTTCCAACTAAATCTTCTGGATTGTATTTTGTTCCTATTCCTGCTAAGATCTGACGCTTGAAAGAACCAAAATCAACTTGTAACTTTATTAATTTTGTACTTCCTTCTACTTTCTCTGCAGACTCTATTGTTCCAATTCTTATATCAAGCTTTGAAAAATCTTGATAAGTTATACTTGGTTTAACTTCCATAACTATTTCACTTGTATTTCTTTTCCTAAGCTTTCTATATTCTTTTGGATTGAACCTTTTCTTTTAAAGAAAAGGTCAACGCAAAGGACGAGATTTGAACTCGCGTAGTCGTGAGACTCCAGGTCTCAAGCCTGGTGCGTTTGACCACTCCGCCACCTTTGCAATAACTATCTACATGAATTTGCAATTGAACAAAAATTAGCTAAATGTTCTATATAGCTATATATAATATATGGGAGATAAAATATATAAACTAAATGTAAATTCAAAATCATTAAATTTACACTTAAAAATAGATAGAAAATCCCTCCAAGAATTAGAAAAATTGATTTGCTTAATTTACTTAGATATTATTTTATTAATTTTATATTTTATTCAAGATTGAGGGAATCAACACACATCACACAAAGTTTATCTTTTCCAGATTACGGTTATCCCTCAAACTATCGAGCCTATTCCTTATCACCATATCTTCTCAAACCATCCCCTAGACGAAACAGCTCCCTTGCAAAATTCCTTTCCTAAAAGATTTTTTTAAGGTATGCTTGTGACAATCTTCAATCCAATATTATATGGGGTGACGCATATATATTAATGGTCCAGATATAAGTGTACAAAAAGAGGCACTATAAACCACTATAATATACAAGATTTTGTTTGAAGAAGAAGGTACTGCAGGTTAGACTTTAATTAACGAGCAAAGTTAATTGAGACATAACTAATAAAGAATAAGAATTAATTTAATATTTATTCAATCTAGATAATAAAATATAAAAACTAATTTATGGAAAATTTATTATTGCCTAATCTTACATAGTAACACAAAAATTAGGATCAATAGATGCGCTTGTATCTCCTTTTAACCTATTTAAATAAGTAGTTAAATAATTTACATTAACTTTACAAATATTACCTTGCCCAATTGCTTTTTTTGCAACAATATCTTGGGCTTGTCTTTGTTTTTCAATATCTTCGCTTGTTCTTCCTGATGATAATAATTGTTGAACATATTCATTACCATAGGTTATTTCTGCATTAGTAGTAATTTTATTAATAACACACTTACTTGATTCATAACCTTTAATCTCTAAAGTATAATTTGAGGTTAATAAAATAATTATATCTGTTTCTGCTATTTTTGTATATTGTGTTAAAACTGAATTATAATCTACTTTTGATAAACTACATCTTGCTGCGGATTCAATAAAGCAATCCATATCAGTTCCACAGTTAAGTATTATTAAATTATCATTATTAATTTTATTAACTTTTGTTGAATTAAAATATAAAAATATAATTAATGCAAGGATAATAATAACTATAATAATTATAAATATCCAAAATTTTTTAGAATTAAACCAAGGTGCTTTCACATCTATTGGTTTTGATTCAGGTAAACTTGATTTTAAAACTTTATTATTTATTGATTCATTCATAATTATTACCATTTAATTATATTTTTAATTTTTTACTTACAACCAATTTGTGTACGAACAGGTACTGGGTTATATATTACATGTCCTATATTTTGTGCTGCTGCATAACAAGTACCAGTTGAATAAGCTGAACAAAATGCCATATATGGTGCAGCCCAAGGATTAATTCCATCAAAAGCACAGAAAATATAGCTTTGCCACCCTTGAACCTTAATTTCAGGATCTGCACAACCAAGACCTTGAGTAGTATATAGTGGGCCCCAATTATTTGTTAAAACACTACACCCGCTCTGCACGCTTTCCCAAATTAGATCATTCCTTCCATAATTTGACCAAGAATGTTCCATACCACAATATGTACCACTTGATGCTGGCCTTGCTGGAAAGTTTACAGTTATATTACAGGTTTTTGAAAATGCATTCAAAGCTGGTTGAGTCCAATTTACACATGTTGCAGTTGTAGTGGACCAATAATCAGCTGGAGTCCAACCAGAAGAACATGAAGATGAATCAAATCTACACAATGTGCCTCCACTCGTTGATACTACTTCTCCTCCTACTTTAATACATTGAAGTTCTGTGTGTGTTGCTCCACTATATGTTAAATTTTTCACTTCAAAGTTTGCAGTTACTGTACAATCACTAGTGATTGGTCCTGTTGTGAAGTAAGTTGTACTTGAAAGTGACCCTCCACAACCAGAAATTGAAGAAATAGAATATCCTGGATCAGGAGTTACTCTAAAGTTTGTATTTGAACCACTTGTAACTAATCTTGATGATGGAGAAAAGGAACCCTTACCTGATTTCACTAAAGTTGAGGCTGTATATGTTGGTGCTACTCTAGTAAAATTAGCTGTCCCACATACGTTTGCATGTGGATTTCCAGCTGCATCATAAATATAAATATGAACATTAATTAAACCTAAATCAGGATGTTTAGCTAAATCTATATCTGCATACCAAGTTCCTCCACCCCAAGTTCCTCCTGCTTCTCTAACACCTGAATAATAATATATATCGTCTTGTGCATTAACGCTTGACCATACATAAAATTGAACGTTATATGAATAATCTGAAAGTCCATAAACATAAACTCTTTTAAGCCCGGTTGTTTCAGTTATTGGACTTCCATTTGCACTTGCAGATGAACAAGTTGGAATAATTGGTGCAAAACTTACATTTATTGTACAAGGACTTGTAATTGGTCCTGTTGTAAAAGTATTACCAGAAAGTGATCCACCACAACCTGATGCAGATACAACATAATATCCAACAATAGGAATTAAATTTATAACTTTAGTATTGCCACTAATTACTGATACTGCGCTTGGAGAACAAACACCACCAAGTGTAGATGTACAAGTTACTAAATATGAACTACTATTCCATTGTGCAGTTACTGTTAATCCACCAGAAGGCATTGTTGCTGGTAATGCTGGTGACCACCCAGTAAATATATATCCTGCTTTTGTTGGATTTGTTGGTGCAGTAACTGTTGTTCCATATTTTTGAGTTATTGAACTTACTGCACTTCCTCCAGCAGAATTAAATGTTATTGTGTATGAATTTACAATACAAGAAGTATAATTATATGTTCCTGACATTGTACCTGCAGTACATTTTCTATTTTCAGAGATACATATATCTGCTGTTATTGCTGAACCACTAGAACTATAAGTTAATGTACCTGATGCCCATGCAGTATTAGAATAACCACTAGCTACTGAGCCCCATGGAGTGCCTGTACAACCAGGTGTACAAGATGTTGATGTGTAGGTACCTGATAAAGATCCATTTGTACATGTTCTTGTTTGTGATGTACATGCTCCTGATGGTAAGGATGAAGCATATGCAGTTACTGAACTACCATTATTTATTGTTCCCCATGCAGTACCTGTACAATTAAGA
>Ga0247841_10005862_pt1 | contig 19510 bp, 16 predicted proteins | sample LaCruzMarch2015__2_FD_192410 | JGI IMG/M metagenome (GOLD analysis project Ga0247841, IMG submission 192410) | Freshwater microbial communities from meromictic Lake La Cruz, Castile-La Mancha, Spain - LaCruzMarch2015_18m | ecosystem: Environmental > Aquatic > Freshwater > Lake | place: Spain... | reverse complement strand
TTCCACCGGTCACGCAGGGAACCCAAAAGGGCGAGGGCTGGGACAAACCACATCCACCACGCCCCACCGACATGGCTGAATGCACAGCAAGTGCCCCATGTGACCAGCACCCCCAATGCCACGGGATTGCACATCCGGAGAGCCGCGATCCACAGAGCCGCGTAACAGACAAAGAATAGCAGTCCACGTTCAACGATCCATGTGGCATGGGTGGAAAGCAGGTTCTTGAATGGCGTCGTATCGTCGGGGTCTTGAAACCAGTTCTCGTAGGCGCTTGCGGCTCGCCCATATCCCCATCCGCCGGGGGCCGCCACCACCATCGCCGGAACACAACGATAAATGGCAATCCGGCTTGCGGTTGATCCCTCGCTCGGGGACAGGGAGGACATGCGCTGGATTGTGCGCATGCCCAAGAAGCCCGATAGCGCAACTGCCAAGACCAACCATCCGGTCTTTGGCCGTGGAAAACCCCCAGCAGCCCATGCCGCAAATCCACCAAGACCCAAACCAACAAGAGCACCCCTTGATGCCGTGAGCAGCAGACAGCCGAAGAACACGCCCGAAATCAGCAAACGCAACGCTCGCGTCCAGCGTCCCCGTGCGGGAATCAAGAAAGCCGCAAGGACCAGAACGGCAAAAAGCGCCCCTGCCATGTTGGGGTTCCCGAACCCGAAGTCCTGGCGGTAGGCGAAGGTCATTTAGTTTTCAGTGTTCGGTTTTCAGTGTTCAGCACAGCAGTCCCCCTCTGGAAACCGCTTCGCTGAAAACTGAACCACTGAAAACTGAACACTCCTCGCGTTCTTTGCGAGCTTGGCGCGAGGTTCTTCTGTCATTTCCTCAGAAAGCCCCATGCCTTCGCAAGTTTCTCATCTGGGAGAGGAACCCGTTGGGGTGCGGGAACGACCTTCGCCTCAGACCCCCGATAGACTTCCTGCGTCAGAAGATCTCCGGTGAGGCTTGCGCGGCGGAGATCATCCACCATCATGGCGGAAGGAGATTCTTTGACGGCCCGTTGCCTGACTTCCAACGCATAATCAAAAAACGCATTCCGCAGGCGTTCAATCTCCGGGCTGCTCGCATGGCCGAGTCCATTGGCGACTTTGAAAATGATGGGAAGTCCTTTGGTCTGACAAAGCCGGTAGAAGGCGAGCGCGTTGTTACGACCGACATCGAGATCGCCCGAACTCACGAGCCAGAGCGGACCGACAGAACTCCCCAACGCTTTGTCGTAGCTGTTCGCGACATGAATGTGGACGGCAAGGAATTTTTCGGGAGCCCGCAAGGCCAGCCGTCCGCTCCAGTGGGCACCGCGTGAAATTCCGTAGAGGAGGAATCCGCTCTGCGGAAGGCCTTGCTCTTTGCAAAGTTGCTTCACGCCGCGTTCCCAAGCCCGCGCAACAGTGTCGAAGGTCTGGTCTTGATCGCGAAATTGCGCACGGCTGATCTGGTTGAAACTCTTTCCGGTTTTCCAGAGCGTGGCCGTATTCCATGTCAGGATGGCGAGATTGTTGCGCTTGGCATAGAGAACAAGCGAGTCGGTATCGTTCAGCAGTCGCCTGCGGAGAGAGGACTCCTCTTTTTCCCATGTGCAAAAGGCCAGAACCCCTTTCGCTGTCGGGGTCTCAGGCGTGTGTCCCTCCGGCAGACGAAGAAGCAAGGTGATCTCCGGTTGGGACTCCTCTCCGGTCTGCACCACGCGTTCGAAAAGGCGCGCTGGCTTTGTCTGGATTGGAGTTTGCGCCTGACAGGAAAAACTGAACGCGAGCAGCAAAAAAGAAATCAATGCTTTCATGGATGGTGCAGGGATCTCCAGGATTCGAGAATTGTTTCGGAGGGAAGAACCGATGTCGCCAAGGGATCGCATGCCGTCCGTTTCATCAGACTCTTCCTCACATTGTCAACCGTCACTTGCTTTTCAGTTGAAGACACAAGAAGGGATTGGAAATACTCGCGAACAAAAGAATCCAACTTCGGGCACCGGTCATGCTCCTGTCCCTTGATGCTCGTCCATGCCCAGGGTTTTCCTTGACGGCGACCGGCTTGAAAATAGGCAAAGGAAGAGCCGTAGCGGACCGCATCGAATTGCCCGCAGGCGATGAGCGCGGGACATGTGAGATTCTCAGGAGGCGGCGTCCACCACCCGAATGAGTAGGCACAGAATCCGAGAACTTTCCCGGGCGACCATGCGGCAAAGGAAATCGTGAAATGCGCCCCTCCGCTGAATCCATACAGAAGCAGTGGAGCGTCAGCCCAACCGGCTTTCCGAAGAGCCTCCAGCAACATTTTTCCGGACCCGCGGGATGCCACGAAATATCCCCTGCCTGATTTCAAGTCCTCGTCGTCGGAGACAAAGCCGGGGATCAGGAGCGCGAGGTTGTGCGCCTTGGCGAAGGATTTCCATTGCTCATCCGCAAGGAAATCCGCGCCGTCTCCATTCTGTCCGGGGCAAAGCACGAGCACGGCGGAAGGAGGCCGCTTGGAAAAGCTCAGGCAGTGAAACTCCGCGCGCCGGATTTCCCCCTCGGGCTTGATGTTGATACCTCGCTCCATACAGGCGGCTTGCAATGAGGAAAATGCGATCAAGCAGGCCAAAATCCAAATTCCCCGCATCATGTCGGATTTCTTTTCAAAGCCGGGAAGGCATGTTCGAAGCGGACTGCCGATGCAAGGATTATTGTGAGCGGGCCGGGCGCACAGCACGATTGAGAAATCTTCGCTTGCCTGCGAGGCGGCATAGCACCCATGCTTTTCCCCAATGAATCAGGTGAAGGATACGCTCCGCGCCACGGTGAGGCTCGGGTATGACGGGCGGGTCCACAAACAGTTCCGGGGCCCGAAGGCGGAGGAACGCTTCGCCAATGAGGTCAAAGTCCTCAAATTTCTCGAGGAGCGCGGATGTCCGTTCGTGCCCCGCCTTCTGGAGGCCGATCCGTCCAGCCTCAAAATGGTGACGACCAATTGCGGGAGCCGGGTCGATCACCTGGATGACGAGCGCTGCCGCGAACTCTTCGCCGAGCTTCTGAAATTCGGGGTTCGCCACGATGACCCGGAGATGCGCAATGTGACCTACCGCCAATCCGACGGCCGGTTTTGCCTGATTGATTTCGAATTTGCCACGATCCTCGATGATGCCCGCTGAAGAAATGCCGCCGGCTTTTTCCTGGTCCGGACACACCGACCGGGGACATGTGCGCAAGAACAACGAGGATTCCTTTCTCGGCCTCGCGGTGGATGCGGAAGGGGTGAATTTTCTGGGCAAGATCGGCGGGGCCGTCGGAGGACGGACGGATTTTATTTTCGCGGTGAGCGACGGGATGGGCGGGGCGATGGCGGGCGAATTCGCGAGCCGGATCACCGTTGAAAAAATCACCAAACTGCTCCCGCCCCTTTTCAAGCAGAACGCGGTCGGGATTGCGGCGGGATACACCGAGGTCATCGGGGAGCTTTTCGGCGAGATCCACAAGGCCCTGCTCTTCCTCGGCGACTGCTACGAGGAGTGCGCGGGGATGGGCGCCACGCTCAGCCTCTGCTGGTTCAGCGGACGGCGGATGTATTTCGGGCACATCGGGGACAGCCGGATTTACTACCTGCCGGCCGCGGGCGGGATCAGGCAACTGACCCAGGACGACACGCACGTCGGCTGGCTTTTCCGGAACGGGAAGCTCACCGAACGCGAGGCGAAGACCCATCCGCGAAGGAATGTCCTCCAAGCCGCGCTCGGAGCCGGCCACCAGTTCGTCAACCCGCAGGTCGGCGCGGTCGGCTGCGAGCCCGGCGACCGGTTTCTCCTCTGCACCGACGGAATCACCGACGGATTCTTCGCGGAACAGCTTCCGGAAATTCTCCGCGAAGGCAACAATTCGGCCACCCACCTTGTGAACGAAGCCCTCAGCCGGTCGGGGAAGGACAATGCGACCGCCCTGCTGGTCGAGCTCCAACCCCCGCCCCACACCCATGCAGGCTGATAGCAATTTGACGGGCTCGATCCTCGTGGCCCACCCCTCTTTGGGGGATCCGAACTTTCGGAGAACACTGATCTTTGTCTCGCAGCATCAAACGGAGGAGGGTGCCATGGGCTTCGTCCTCAACCGTCCGCTCGGCGAGACGATCTCCCCGCCGGGCCTGCCGGAAATCCCGGTCCATTACGGCGGCCCCGTCCAGCCGGGAAATCTCCTCCTGGCAAGCCTCCAATGGCGGCAGAACCCGACGGTGCTTGCCTTCCGGGCCTTCGCGGGCCGCGCCGAGGACCCGGTGGATGCCCAGTGGATTCCCGGCCTGAAGGCGTTCGCGGGCTATGCCGGCTGGACCCCCGGACAACTGGAGGAGGAAATCGCGGGAAAAACCTGGCTCGTGATTCCGCCTTCGCAGGACATCATCGAAATGAACCATCCGCAGGACATCTGGAAATCCATCATGCGCGAGTCCGGGCCGATGTTCCACCTGCTCTCGGAAGCTCCCGACGAGCCTTGGAAAAATTAATTCGATCCGGCGATTCCTCACACGGAGACGCGGGGCACACGGAGAAAAAAATGAAAAAAAAGATCCGCGAGATCGTTGAGAAACCGCCGGCCGGCCGGCAGACGCCGGACGTTCAGAAAGCCGGCAACGAGGGAGCCGGAGCCGGTTTTCCGATTGTTGGCATCGGGGCCTCGGCCGGGGGGCTGAAGGCGTTTGAGACCTTTTTTTCCGGGATGCCGGCGGGCACCGATCCGGACATGGCGTTTGTGCTGGTGCAGCATCTGGCGCCGGACCACACGAGCATTCTTTCGGATCTGATCCGGCGCTGCACGCGCATGCAGGTGTTCGAGGTCGAGGACGGGATGCCGGTGCAGATCAACTGCGTTTACGTCATCCCGCCGGGACGCGACATGGCGCTTCTGAACGGCTCGCTGCAATTGCTCGAGCCCGCGGAGCCGCACGGCCGACGCCTGCCGATTGACTTCTTCTTTCGCTCGCTCGCGCAGGACCAGCGCGAACGGGCGATCGGCATTGTGCTCTCGGGCACCGGCAGCGATGGCACGCCGGGCGTGCGGGCGATCAAGAGCGAGGGCGGCATGGTCATGGCCCAGAGCACCGCCTCCTCCGAGTTCGACGGCATGCCGCACAGCGCGATCGCCACCGGGCTGGTGGACTACGAGCTGCCGCCGGACGCGATGCCGGCCCAGCTCATCGCCTACGCCTCGCACGCCTTTGGCAGGCTTCCCCACGCCGGGGCCTGGTTGCCCGCGAAGGCAGAGAGCGCGATGAAGAAGCTCTTCGTCCTGCTGCGTGCGCAGACCGGCCACGACTTTTCCGAATACAAGTCGAGCACGATCACCCGCCGGATCGAGCGGCGCATGGCCGTCCACCAGGTCAAAGCCCTGGACAGCTACGTCAAATTTCTCCAGCAGACGCCGTCCGAGGTGGAGGCGCTTTTTCTCGACCTGCTCATCGGCGTGACAAACTTTTTCCGCGACAGTGCGGCCTTTCAGGAGATCGAGAGAGTGGTTATCCCCCGGATTTTCAAGGGCAAACCCGCGGGCGGGACGATCCGCGTCTGGACGCCCGGCTGCTCGACCGGCGAGGAAACGTATTCGCTCGCCATCCTGCTGGTCGAGCGGATGGAGGCGCTGAGGCAAAGTTTCACGATTCAGGTGTTCGCCACCGACATTGACAGCCGCGCGATCGCCGCGGCGCGGGCCGGAGTCTATCCTGCCAGCATCGCCGCCGACATCTCGCCCGAGCGGCTTGCCAGGTTTTTTTCCCCCGAGCCCGGCGGCGACAGCTACCGCATCCACAAGGGCATCCGCGACCTGCTCGTCTTTTCCGAGCACAACGTCATCAAAGACCCGCCGTTCTCGAAGCTCGACCTCATCAGTTGCCGCAACCTCTTGATCTACCTCGGCGCGGATTTGCAGAAGAAGATCATTCCCCAGTTCCATTACGCCCTCAACCCGGGCGGCTTCCTGTTTCTCGGCACATCCGAGGGAATCGGCGAGGCCGACGCTCTCTTCCAAGCGGAGGATGGGAAAACGAAGATCTACCAGAGGCAGGAGACTCGTTTTGATGCGAGCCGCCCGGTGGCGGCCCAGTTTATACCGCCGATGTCGGCGGTGGATTCCGCCCTGCGGACACCCCATGCCAAGACGGCGTTTCCGGTGAAAAGGCCCCTGCGCGAGCTGACCGAGCACGCGCTGCTGCAGCAGGTCGTCGCGGCGGCCGTTTTGGTCGAAACTCACGGCGACATCCTCTACCTCCACGGCCGCACCGGGATGTTTCTGGAGCCGACACCCGGGGAGGCGGGCACCAACAACATCCTCAAGATGGCCCGCGAGGGGCTGCGCCAAGAACTGGCGATGGCCCTGCACAAGGCCGTCGAGACAAAAGACACCGTGCGGGCCCCCGGCCTGCGCGTGAAAACCAACAGCCACTTCACCGCCGTCAACCTCACCGTCCGCCCGATCACGGGCGACGCAAGCCACGAATCCCAGCTCTACCTCGTCATCCTCGAGGAGGCCCCGATCGCCGCGCCCGACGTCCGACGCGCCCCATGCGTCCGACGCGCGCATCGCCGCGCTCAAGCGGCAACTGCGGGCCAAGGAAGAATACCTCCAGAGCACGCATGAGGAGCTGCAAAGCTCGAACGAGGAGCTGAAATCCTCGAACGAGGAAATGCAGTCGGTGAATGAGGAATTGCAATCCACCAACGAGGAACTGGAGACCGCCAAGGAAGAAATGCAGTCCGTCAACGAGGAGCTGAACACGGTCAACAACGAGCTGCAAACCAAGGTGACGGACCTGTCGCGGGCCAACAACGACATGAACAACCTGCTGGCCGGCACCGGCATCGCCACCGTCTTTGTGGACTTTCAACTGCGCGTCCTGCGGTTCACTCCCACCGCGACCCAGATCATCAACCTGATCCCGGGCGACGTGGGGCGGCCCGTGTCCCACACGGTCACCAACCTGGTCGGCTATGCCAACCTGGTTCCGGACGTGAAGGCGGTCCTCGACACGCTCGTTCACAAAGAGGTGGAGGTGCAGACGGCGGATGGCAGGTGGTTTGCGCTGCACATCCTGCCTTACCGCACGCTGGACAACGTGATCGAGGGGGCCGTGCTCACCTTTGTGGACATCACGGAGGTGAAGCATGTGAAGGAAACGCTGGAAAAAGCCAACAGCCTCCTCCGTCTGGCGGTGGTCGTGCGCGACGCCCACGACGCCATCACCGTGCAGGATCTCGAAGGCCTCACCATCGCGTGGAACCGGGGCGCGGAGCGGATGTATGGCTGGAGCGAGGCCGAGGCGCTGCTGTTGAACGTGCGCGACCGGATCCCTCCGGAGCTGCACGCCAGCGCGCTGGACCGCCTGCGCCAGCTCAGCCAAGCCAAAGTTCTGGAGCCGTATCTCACCCAGCGGATCACCAAGGATGGAATGATCGTCGCGGTCTCGATCACCGCCACCGCGTTGGTCAACGAAGCCGGGGAGATGTATGCGATCTCCACCACCGAACGCGCGGTCGGAGAGGAGGCGAATCTCCAATATCCAACAAGGAATATCCAATCATGAAGGCGGCGGGAGTGGCGCAGTCAGAACACAGGTAACACTTTTGGTTCAGAACATGGGTAACACTTGTCGTTGTGTTGGGTTACAGTTTCTTTGGTTGTCGATTGATGGTCAAGGGCGCGTCTTTTCGGCCTTCGGAGCGTAGCGGAGAAGGCCAAAAAGACGCTGCGGCCGAGCCGGAGGGGGGGCGGGAAGTCGGACTTGTGGGTCGGAAGGATGCTGTTTTTGGTTCGATGTGACCGATGAGCAGCTTGGCGAACCAGACTTCCACGACATCGTCTCGGCAGGGGCTCAGCCCGACGTTCCAGGTGCCAAGCGCGGCCGAAATGGCGATGCGGTCGCCCCGGTATGTGATCACGCCGGTGCGGTTGACCTGTCGCGTTTCCATTGTCCCGTAATCGATTGATTCCGGAGTGCCTTGGTAGGCCCGCTTGGAAGGGTGGTAAATCTCCGCTGGGGTAGCCATGCCGATGGCCTCGTGCGGTCGCTCGGTGTTGAACTCCTGCCGCCACAGGTCGAAGGCCTTCTGGTCTCCGCCTGCCCTACCGCTTTCCAGTTCGCGGAATATGTCCAAATGCATCCGCTCGTGCCCCCCATTATCTTGAGGACATCCGGGGCGGCCACGCACCAGGTCGATCCCGAGCGCCAGCCACCACGCCGAAAGCCTCGTCAGCCCCAGCAGTCCCTGAATGCTCGCAAATGGCGTGCCGTTGTCGCTGCGGATCGCTCCAGGCAGGCCGTGGGCCTCAAAGAGCTTTTCGAAACGAGCACCTACCGTCTCGGTTTTCGCGTTCTCCACCATATGCATCTCCAAAATGAAGCGGCTGTGTGCGTCTCGTACTGTCAGCGGTTCGATCCTCCTGCCTTCACCCCCGCGCCACCACCCCTTGAAATCTACCGTCCACAGATCGTTGGAGGCCGATGCTTCCACCTTCGCTTCCAACCTTCCGCTCTGCTCCCGGCGCTGCTTGCGGCGTTTTTCCGTCAACCCCGCCCGTTCTAGCACGCGTTTAAAACTGCTCTCGCTGGGCAGTTCACCACCGTGCTTTCGCCTGTAAAGTTCCCGGATTTTCCGCGGCCCCCAGTGCCGGTGCGCCGCTTTGAGCCGCACGATCTGGCAGACAACCTCCTCGCCAAGTTCCCCGGCGTGCCCGTGCGGTCTGCGGCTCTCTTCTTCCATCCCTGCCAATCCCTTGGCCACGAAGCGCTCCCGCCATTTGTAGCCGGTCTTGCGGCTGATTCCATACTCCTGGCACAGCTCCGAAAAACTCTCGGCACTCACCGCTCTCATTGCGAATTCCACTCTTTGTTCCATTTTTTGGGTTTCTTTCCACGGCATCCGCCATCCTTCCAGGATCGCTTCCGCCGTCAAAAGTGTTACCCATGTATTGAACCTGTTCTGTTACCTATGTTTTGAACCTGCACCAGTTCCTTGTTGAGTGTTGGAAATTCTTCCGTTCCCCCTGGGCAGCACCTCAATACCGAGGGGGTTTTCATGCGTTTGCCCTGGGCCGGAGAGCCGGTAGTGCGGGAGTTTGACCCAAGTAACCCCAATTTCCCCTAAATTTCCCCATTGACGGAAATATATGGGTTATTTTCATTGACAATAACCCAGTCGTAGTGGATTCTCCCCACAACACGGCATCACCATGAACGAAATCAAAGGAATCCGAATGCTTCCCGAAGCACTTTCTCAAATCGTGGCCGGCACGGAGCGGCTGGCCACTCTTAAAACAGAACACCAAAGGCTCTCAGACCAGATCGACGAGGAAATCACCCAGCTCCAAGAAATTTCCCTGCGGGTGAAACAATTTCTAGATGGAGAGCCATCAAATCCCCAGCCCGCGTCAAACCCCGGGCACAGCCTGATCATCGCGAATAAACTTCCCAAGGACCAACCCCGGCAGGCATACGAGCGCGTCAAAGCGATCATCGCCGCAGCCGCCGATCCCGAAGGAATCAACTTCCCTGGGATCATCAGCACCTACCAATCCCTACGCTGGCGCGACTGGGACAACGAACACCTCGACACAAAATTGCGGGACGCCATCAAAAACCTCCGCAAGATCGAAGGAGACAACCTCACCCACACCGGAGAAAAACGAGGCAAATACAAAATTTCCAACCCATAAAAAAGCAGCCGACGAGTCTTCAGCTCATCGGCTGCCAGAATAAGCGGCTCCGTAAGGAACCACCTCAACCAAATAGGATCATTCCTCACGGGCCGCAAAAAATCAAGTCCAGAAATGGACCGAACGACCCGTGGCCTCACAGGCACCCCTTACCCTCCTTGGCTCGCTCCCGACAGATATCTCCCAAAGTGACACTGTCTGAGCGTAAACCAGAAATTCTCCGCAACATCCCGTGGCAACTTGGGCAAAGCACCCAAAACGCATCGGGCGGGTAATCCCACGCCCGCTTCCCCTCAATATAATAACGGTGATGCAGTTCCAGATATTGATCTGGGACCCGCTTCAACTCGCTAGCAGTCGTCTTACAAACTTCGCACTTGTTGCCGCGCAGCGTTTTCAACCGGGCACTCAGTTTCTTCCAAGCCATACGGCTGAGATCTCCCAACCCCCCGGGCCCATTGGGGGCATATCGAAATTCCCACCAAAGCACCCGCTGCCCCTTCGCCCACGGACGAACCCTTTTTATTGCCATTCATCCAAACCAACATGAAACCCAAGAAAACAACCAACAAAATCAAAACCCTCCTGACCGATATCACCGACTGGGCAGTAGGTCGATGCGTGGCCCGCCACTACTACCATAACGTATGGAACGCCCCGTCGCCCCGAAAAATCACCGCCAATAGCTTGCGCCGACTACGAAAGTATTTCCACTCCGAACGCTGGGTAGACTACTACTCCCAGATCCGGTGGCATCGGCACCAAGAACGCAGGCTAGAGCCCGAAGCCTGCCAAGAACGCCGAAATGAAATCAAACAGATCTGGCAGAAACGTCGAAAGAAACTGGGGCTCCTCGAAAATCAGAACCCATAACAAACCCAGAACAAAAAACGGGCATCGGGACGACACCGGCTGTCGCCGCTGGTCGGACCCCAAAGCCATGGAGCTTGGAAGAACTGATCACGCAACTACTTCTTCTCGCCGGAGAGCTCCACCCCGGCTTCTTCCACTTTCCCCCAATTCGTGTCAAACATTCTCCCAAGAACAAAACAGGCCCAGATTATCCAGATGCTCTGCGAAGGAAACTCCATCAGGTCCACGAGCCGGATGACCGGAGCGGACCAAAAAACCATCGGAGCGCTCCTGATACGAGCCGGAGCGGCGTGCCACCACTGGCACGACCGACACGCCAGAAACCTCCAACCCCAACGGATTCAAGTTGATGAATTCTGGGCCTTCATCTACGCCAAAGAAGCCCAACGGGATTCCCTCCGACGGGTTTACGACCAAGCCGGTGACATCTGGACATTCTGTGCCGTCGACCCCGACTCCAAATTCGTTATCTCCTGGCTCGTCGGCGACCGCGACCGCTACCACGCCACCCAGATCATGGAGGACGTGGCCTCCCGGATCGTGGACAAAGTCCAACTCACAACCGACATGCTCTCGGCCTACGCCGATGCCGTCGAACGCGCCTTCGGCTGCGAGGTTGATTACGGACAAGTCGTCAAAAACTACACGAAACCAGATCCCAACCTTCCGCCCCCACGGGCTTCGTCAGGCTTCCTCCTCCAAATCGCCAAAAAATCCATCTTCGGCACACCCGACCGGGACTTCATCTCCACTTCCATTGTGGAGCGGCTCAACGCCTCCACCAGGCAACATCTCAAACGGGTTGCCCGCGCTACGCTGGCCTTCTCAAAAAAGCGGACTAACTACGAGGCGAGTGTCGACCTCCACTACACCTTCTACAACCTCTGCCGCATCCACGGCTCCCTGCGCGTCACCCCAGCCATGGCGGCCGGTGTCACCAACCACGTCTGGGAACCCATGGACATCGTCCTCTACATGGAAAGCATTCCACGGTAAAAGGCTGGAAAAAAACCCATCATGGCAGTATACTACCTTCACAGCGGTTCCACGGATCTAAGCATTCAGCAACAACACACCCAATGGAAATAGAAGATGAAGACCCAAAACCTAGTAGAATACGTCAAGTCGCTCCCAATACGGGGCGACCAACACGAAAAACTGAGGCAAGAACGCATACTACAGAGTATCGACGAGCGCACCAACTCCATCAGATCGCAAGAAATTTCCGAGATGCAATCCTTGATGAAAGCACAAGCCCTGACGGAAAGAGAAATGAATGCACTCCGCTATCTCACAGCGAACTATCCAGACGAGGCCGAAGACTTGCAGACGAAATTACAGGGAAGACACCCTTAACCCCGGCCCTCCAAGCATTAAGAGCCTCAGTTCCCCTGATTCCCAAAGAAAGGGTAACGGAAGCAATCACGGGAAACACTGGCGATTTTGAATATTACAACAAGGGAACCGAATCCTTCGTCTGCTTAAACAAAGAAAAGAACCTTGTCCTCAAATTCACCCCGATCAAAACCTTTGTTCTGGACATTCCCCACATTGTTGCGGACGCCCCGATCTACGCCAAACCCATCTCACATCCTCTCTGTAACCAATTTGGAGCCGTCACCACTTTTCAAAGAAACGAAATGCTCTGCCTCCTACCGGGCATTGCTTCAACAGAAATCACAGGCGTCGCCGAGACCGGACACATCACCACCACACAAAAATTCCTTGGGGAGGAAGAACCGTCCATGGGAGAACTTCAAGAATGGGCGCTCAAACATGAATATACCATCCTCCCACCCCAAGATGATGATCCCGAAAAGGTCCCAGGAACCGATCTCCCAGTCACCGAAGGAGCATCATCAGCAATGCCCCTTATATACAAACACGACAATACCATATACCTCGCCGTAGACGTCGTCCCCCGAAACGCCAGAAAACTACCGAACGGAGAAATTTTCGTATTCGACCTCACTGTCAGGCCTCTGCTCAACACAGAAATAAAAGCGCACCCACAACTCTCCTTCATAAAAATCCCGTGATTTGAAAGAACAACAGACTCCTGTTGAAAACGTCTGAAATCTGAGGATAAAGGAGAGCATGGACACAACCACCTCCCACCTCCAAGAAGCCATCCGGCACTCGCACGGCTGCGACAGCTCCTTCCTCCAATCTGAAACCATCCAAGAATCCACCAACGGGTTGACCATCTGGGATGGTGAAGTCCACACCTTCCAAATCAAACACCCCTCTGACGCAGACAAATGCTACGCATGGGCTGAATCTGATGCTCCCGGCGCTGAAATCACCACCGTCCTCGGAACAGGCCCGATCACCAGTGCCAAAAAAGCCGTCCAAGCCGCCCTCGTCGCCAACATCAGGGCCAAAATCCCCAAATAACCCAGAAGAAAATTTCAATTTTCAAACTCCCGCACTACCGGAGAGCCTGGTCACTTGACAAAATCCGGCGCATTCCCGAATGTCCTGCGTTCGCCGATCCTCCGCCCCTCATGAAGAAAATGCCCCGCTGGATATCCGCTTTGATATGGACCGGGGTGACCGTCGCCGGGGTGGCGTCGCTTGCGGCGATCGCGCTCGGGCGTGGGGAGCCGGTCTCCGCGATCTGGATCGTGATCGCCTCGGTCTGCGTGTTCGTGATTTCCTACCGGTTTCATAGCGCATGGCTGATGGCGAAGGTTCTCACGATTGACGACCTGCGATCCACTCCGGCGAACACGAACGAAGACGGAAAAGACTACGTGCCAACAAACCGCTGGGTGGTTTTTGGCCACCATTTTGCGGCAATCGCAGGTCCCGGACCACTGGTGGGACCGGTCCTGGCGGCGCAGTTCGGGTTCCTTCCCGGCATGCTGTGGATCTTGGTGGGAGCGACGCTGGGCGGGGCGGTGCATGACTGCATCGTGATGTTCTGCTCGATCCGCCGCGGCGGAAAATCCCTTGGCCGGATGATGCGCGAGGAGGTCGGGCCGTTTGCGGGGGTTGTGTCGCTGATCAGCATCACCGCGATCATGGTGATCCTGCTGGCCGTGCTCGCGCTCGTGGTGGTCAAAGCGCTGGCGGAGAGCCCGTGGGGGCTTTTTACGATCGTGGCCTCGATGCCGATCGCCATGGTGATGGGCCTGGCCATGCGCAGCGGGCGGATCCACATCGGGGTGATCAGCTTCTTCGGAGTGGCGGCCCTCCTCTTCTCGGTGTTTGCCGGGCAGTGGATCAAAGGGAGCCCGTTCGAGCCGTGGCTGACGCTCGACGGGCGGACGCTCGCGTTCGGAATCATGGGCTACGGGCTGCTCGCCTCGGTGCTCCCGGTCTGGCTGCTGCTGGCGCCGCGCGACTACCTCAGCACGTTTTTGAAAATCGGTGCGGTCGGTTTGCTGGGCGTGGCGATCGTGGCCCTCGCTCCGCCGCTGCAAATGCCCGCGCTCACAAAGTTCATTGATGGCTCGGGCCCGGTCTTCGCGGGCCCGGTCTTCCCGTTTTGTTTCATCACCATCGCCTGCGCGGCGGTGTCGGGGTTCCATGCGATCATCTCGTCCGGGACGACTCCGAAGCTGATCGAGCGCGAGCGCGACATCCGGCTGGTCGGCTACGGGGGGATGATCACCGAGATGCTCGTCGGGATCATGGCTCTCATCGCCGCGTGCGCGATGCCTCCGGGCGAGTATTTTGCCATCAACATGAAAGGCGAGCCCGCGGCCGTGACCGCCAGGGTGTCCGCGCTCGGGTTTCCGGTCACGACCGCCCAGATGCAGGACCTCGCCGAAAGCGTGGGCGAGAAAAACATGGTCGGGCGCACCGGCGGCGCCCCGACATTTGCCGTCGGCATGGCGAGCATGTTCGCGGGGGTGCTCGGCAGCAAGACCGCCCTCTCGCTCTGGTATCACTTCGCCATCATGTTCGAGGCGATGTTCATCCTCACGACGATTGACGCCGGGACGCGCGTCGGACGCTTCCTCGTGCAGGACCTGCTCGGCTACGTCTGGAAGCCGCTCGGGCGCACGGATTTTGTCCTTGGCAACTGGCTGGCGAGCGGGGTTTTTGTCGCGGCCTGGGGGTGGTTTCTTTACCAGGGGGTCGTGGACCCGCTCGGCGGGATCAACTCCCTCTGGCCGATCTTCGGCGTGGCCAACCAGCTCCTCGCGGTCATCGCGCTTTCGCTCGGCACCACCGTCCTCATCAAGATGGACCGCCTCCGCTACCTTTGGGTCCCGCTCCTGCCGCTGGCCTGGCTGTTTGTTGTCACCATGACCGCCGGGTGGATGAAAATTTTCAGTCCGGAGACGCGGCTCGGGTTCCTGAGTGCCGCGGGGGATTTTGCCGCGAAGATTGCGGCGGGCGGAACCGCCGCGCAAATTGCGGAGTGGCAGAGGTTGCGGATCAACAACCTGGTGGACGCATTTGTGACCGGGGCGTTTCTGCTGCTGGTGCTGCTCATTGTGGCGGCGTGTGCCCGGGTGTGGTGGAAGCTGCTGACCGACAGGGCGTATGTGAATCCGCTGCACGAGGCGCCGCACGTTGCGGTCCCCGGGTAATCCCGCGGAATGCGGGTCAGGACAAAACAGGGGGCACAGGCGTCCCGCCTGTGAAAGACACGCGCCTGAGCTTGCAAAGTCAGTGACCAAACGGGCGCCCGTTCCCCCTGTGCGCTGAAAAGCCCAATCATTTCGAAGAGATGGTATCCTAAATCCAGAAGAAGAGACTCACGCAAAGGGCGCAATGCACGCAAAGGAAGGAATTTATGAAAGAGACAGCACTCACCATTGGGGTGACATGTTTTCTATCTAATCCTTTGCGTATCTTTCTGCCTTGGCGTGCTTTGCGCCCTTTGCGTGAAATTCAACTGCTTTTTCTAGGGGTATTGGCTGCGGCCGGCAGCGCGGCTGTCTTTCTAACTCCCGAACTCGCGCCAGGCATCCCGGAACCAGACAATCACCGGCCATGGCGTGCGAATCGAGGTGTTGCAGCTCGCAGAGAGCATAAAGCGGTTCCCATACGGCAACATCCGTCCCAAAAGGCTCCCGACGTAGCGGGAGACCTCTTCGCGACTCTGGAAACGTTCTGTTTCCATGGCGCTGATGCCGCCGGTCATGATGAAGCGGTCCCCGGTCAGGCGCATGGCTTCGTCGAGCTCCACGTCACCCAGCGGGGAAAACGCCACCCCCTCGAGCCCGTCCACGCCAAGTGACGCGATGAGCGGCAGGATGGCTTTCTGACGGCCGCAGGCGTGGATGAAAAATGTCGCGCCCGCCTCGTGGCACTTCCCGCTCACCCTCTCGTAATACCCCGCCGAGCAATCCCCGATGGCCCGGGGGGAGTGAAACATGGAATCCAGATTGTCCATCGCGATCATCGACTCCACTCCGCCTTCAAGCATCTGCCCGACGAGCTGGAGTTGGGCTTCCTCGTGCTCCCGCATGAGTTCTTTGCAGCGCTCCGGAAAATCCTCCATCAAAAAGACCGCGTCCGCCGCCCCGGCCGCAAGATGCAGAAGTTTCAGCGGGCTGAACAGCTCGCCCGCATTGACGATCCCGCCATCCCCCATCGTGTCGCGCACATCCGAAAATTTCTTCCGGTCAAAACACCAGGTGCGCGCCCTGACCACTTCCTCAAACGCGTCCATCTGTGAGGCGTAATCATCCAGAAGATATTTTTCCTGCACCAGAGTCGATTCGTCGAAGACGAAACGCAGCCGCTCCGTCAGCTCGCCCGCTTTCGTGTGATAAACTTTTTCCGTCACGGTGTCGCGCCCCTCGGTGCGCCGGCGCACCTCCACCTCCACGCCGTCCCAAACCGGCCCGGAAAGCCCGCCGAACCAGCAGGCGGCAGGATCGCAATAGACGTTGCGGCTGAACCCGTCCAAACCAAGATGCCGGATCATCTCCCACTGCGAGGTGCAATGGGCGATCTCTTCAGGAAGCAATCCGTGATTCTGATGATGTGTGAACCACTGCCAATAATTCGGCGCATAGACGATGCGCGAGGGGCTGTTGCGTTGGAGCACGGCCCGGACCTCGTTGGCGGGGGTGCTTTTTTCTTTTGTCATTGTGGCGGTGTTTTGAGTCTCCTGGGCCGCTGGGGCGCGCACGCCAGTTTAGAAATCCCCTTAACTTTTCAAAGGATTTAACCCGGATCCGGGTTCAACCGCTGTTACCGCGCCAATCGCGCGCGGAGCTGGCTGAGCACGGTCCCTTTGCGCTGCTCCTCTGTTGTCACGTTCAAAACAGCCTGGCTCCCGAGTCTGTCCTCCAGTTGCTTGAGATAGAGACTGCGGGGGACCACATGTTTTCCGTGCGACTCGTAGTGTCCTTTTTCACGGTCTTTGAAACGTCCCGCGTCGATCTTGCCCGTGCAGCCGATCGCATAATTCTGCGCCGTGGGAGGCTTTTGGACGCACAGGGTATCCGTTTCGCAGTTCCAGAAGACCTGTTGGGCACCGGACCAGCCCTGTCCGGTCCCCCAATTTCCCCGGTCCTGGGCATTGAACGGACCCCCTTTGAGATTGTCCCACAGGGTTCCCACCGCCCATCGTTGGTGCGGTCCGGTATCGGCATGCGTCTTCTCTGCCAGACAGTCCAGAAACACATTCGGACCTGCCGTGCGGGAGGCGGTGGCCTGCGCATGGCGGGAGTCTTTGCTATAGCCGCGCTGGATCAGACAGAACTGTCCATCGGTCGAGAACGGGTAGCGGCGTCCCCCGGAAATGAGCGAGACCGGTTCAAGGCAGGCGAGATCCTGGGCGGTCACGAAGATGGAGCCGCCCCCCAGGGCGACGGCGTGGCTGAAATGCACCGTGGTGACATTCCGGACCCAGCAGTTGCGGCAACCGTTCACGGCTACACCTGTCCACGCATGGGCCTCGTCCTTGTCTTCTTGCCCTTTCCGATATTCGGAGACCAGCCGGAGGTTTTCGACGCCCGCAGCATCGATTCTTCCCGTCTCCGTGAAGCGGTAAACAAAGCCTCCGCCGTATTTGTCTTCCATCGCATTGACGACGGGCGCGTCCAACGTGATCGTGTTCCCGTCGATTGAGGCAATGGTTCTCTCGAACTTGAGGTCGAAGCCTTCGCCCTGCCACTGTTTCGTCCCGTCCCGCGGGTCGATCTCATCCATCTTCAGGTCGTGGATCCATTGGGCCGTGCCGGGTCGGAAGACCATCACGGGATCTCCCACGGAGAGATTCGCAACCGAGTCCAATACCAACGAGGTCGCCCCCCACGGCACGTAAGGCTCCTTCACCTCATGCCGCGTGCCGTCGATTTCGGATGTTCTCATTCTGCCTCCCACCGTGATCAGCGTGCGCTGCTCCTTTCCGGTGCCGAGAAGAATGGTCCCGTCGGGGCCCTGCCCTTCCCCCCGGAGCACAACGCCCGAAACGGCGATGGTCAGGCTGCCCGCGATCCGATAGAGCCCCTTCCGGAGCAACAGAGCGCCACGAGCCCCGTCCTTGTCGGGCGTCATGGCCGCCACTTGGTCAATCGCGGCCTGGATGCGCTGCGTGTCATCCGTGTCACCGGGTTCGGGGGTGAGGGTCAGGACGACAGGCACGTCCGGAAGCGCCACCCCGCCACCCATGTAACCCGCGCGGGAAAAATCGGGGATCCGGTTCCCCCGTTCATCGGCGGCATAGACAAGCTTGCCGTCAGCCCCAACGCTCACGAGGCCCGCTTTCCCGGCGGCCAGACCGAGGCATGCCGACAACAACAGACAGAGGATCGGGGAAGTGATGCGTTTCATTTTTAATCCGGCAGTTGAACCGCGAATTAACGCGAATAGACGCCAATCAGAATTGACTTACAAGAGGTGAATCATTCGCCCGCCGGGTGAATGATTGCGTCGGCGCAGACCGCATATTTTCACCTTTTTATTCGCGTTTATTGGCGTTCATTCGCGGTTTTCAGGTTCATCCTAAATCCTGAAGTGGAGACTCACGCAAAGGACGCAATGAACACAAAGGAAGGAACTTATAAAAGTGCAGCACTCACCATCGGGGTGACACGTTTTCTATCCAATCCTTTACGGATTTCTGGCTTGGCGCGCTTTGCGCCCTTTGCGTGAAATCCCACTGCTTTTTCTAGGTTCATTTGAAGGTCACAGCACCGGCACCAAGAGACGACAAAGCGGGAAGCCTCTCTTCGCGCCCGTCTCACGCATTTCGACCAGAGCCGTGTTCAGACTGCCAGTTTTTTGCCGCGCCGGGCAAAAGCGATCACAGCGCCCAAGCCGGCAATCGTCAACAACCAGGTCGAGGGCTCGGGAATCGCTGCAAAGGCGAGCACCCCGCTGTTGTCAAGGCTGGGGGTATAACTTGTATCGTAGTTGATAAAGCTCAGGCCGGCCACTGCGCCGCTGTCAAAGCCCGAGAAGATCTGGTAGTTTGCAGAGTAATCCCACAGGTTATTGTTGAGATCGATAATTCCTCCGCTGAGCGCAAACTGGCTGCCCGTTGAGCCGACAATCTGGTCGTAGGAAACCGCCGAGGTGTAGGTGAGCAAAAGGGTTCCTGCGCTCATGGCAAAGTCAGCTCCGGTTCCCAAGTTTAAAGTCTGGCCTGCGCCGGTGCTATCCATGCTCAATTTCCCGCCATTGACGGTGACATTCCCATTGGCCACCAGCGAGCCGGTATTGGCCCCGGCCATGCGCAATGTGCCGCCGGAAACGGTCGTCGTTCCCGCGATGCTCAAGGTCTGAATCGGCAGGCTGTTTGTTAGCCGTCCAAATTCCAAAGTTCCGGAGGAAACCGAAACGTTCCCGCCGATGTTTACCGTAAGCAGCAAAGTCGCATTGGCACTGTAGAGCGTCATTGATCCATTCCCGGACACAGAGCCGTTTCATCTGAAAAGCGCTGAAGCAGGCCCTGAATGGATGAAGTGAAAAACAAATAGACATTTGGAACCTGATCTGCCAGTAAGATCGGGATGAAAATTCAGGAGGCCAGCGAAAACTTG
>Ga0247841_10005861_pt1 | contig 19511 bp, 20 predicted proteins | sample LaCruzMarch2015__2_FD_192410 | JGI IMG/M metagenome (GOLD analysis project Ga0247841, IMG submission 192410) | Freshwater microbial communities from meromictic Lake La Cruz, Castile-La Mancha, Spain - LaCruzMarch2015_18m | ecosystem: Environmental > Aquatic > Freshwater > Lake | place: Spain... | reverse complement strand
ACGGCTCGCTGTTCTGTCCTGAATTTTTGCGGTCATAAGGACACGCGCCGTTGTCGGAGAGAAAAAGAATGAGCGTATTATTGAGTTCGCCGGTACGTTCCAGATCAGCGATGAGCCGCCCAATTTCCTGGTCCACGCGGTCAATCAGCCCGGCATAGGCCGCCATGCGACGAGCTTCCCAGTTGCGCATTTCCGGCGACAGCGAATCCCACGCCGGAATATGGTCGGGCCGAGGACTGGCCTCGACGGCCAAGAGCCCGAGTTTCTTCTGTTTCTCCACCCGTGCGGCACGCATCACGTCCCAGCCGGAATCATATTTGCCGAGATATTTTTTATAGTCGGCTTCCAGAGGCTGGAGAGGCGCATGCGGCGCATTGAAAGCCAGATAAAGAAACCACGGCTTTTTCGTTTCGCGGGCTTCGCCCAGGAACTTCAAGGCGTAATCCATATTCGCCACCGTGGTATAGAAACCTTTTTCCGGCACCGTCCACGGCTGGCCGTTAAGACGAAAAGTATCATTGCCTTTGTAATAACTGGTCGCGCCGGAAAGATGGCCGAAGTAACGCTGAAACCCGAAGTCGGTCGGCTGCTGGTCGAGATGCCACTTACCGGCTATCGCGGTGAAATAACCGGCAGGCGAGAGCACTTCGGGAATCGTCACCGCACGAGTCATTTTTTCGTTACCGGCCTGCCGGCACCAGCGGCCGGTCAACAGACTGACGCGTGAAGAGTGACATTTAGCCGTATTATAAAACTGTGAAAAGCGCAGACCGTTACCCGCAAGCCTATCAAGATTCGGCGTAGAAATTTCGCTGCCGTAGCAACCGATGTCGGAAAAGCCCAGATCGTCGGTAAGAATCACAACAATATTAGGCTTAGGCGGCTCAGAAGAATCAGCCGCCTGCAAGGCAACCGGAGCGAGGATTGCCGATGAAATAGCCGTTCCGATGTATGAGCGATTGGGCGCAATCGCCTGAAAAGCCAGTCCCGCCCGGTAAATCGCCAGCTTGAAAATATTCTTCGTATGCATGGAGCCCCCTTTTCTGGAAGCCCGGAACGATATACCAGCCACCGGCATTTTCAAAGTCGCACGGACGGTTTTTTCCGGAACAAACTTGTTAGAGATACCAGAAGACGCATTGCTCATTAAAATCTAACACGGCCACAAAAGCTAAGCAGAGCAGCCAAACAGCAATAACTTCCCGGCACTGTTTTTCTTTTTCCTTTCTTTTGACCCCGGTTTCTGGGATTGAGATAGTGCGATTTTTTTATCCACCTTGTAACAAACAGAAGAAGCGGAGCAGAAAACAGTATGAGCATTCCAAAAGTATTAATTATCGGAGCGGGACAAGTCGGCTTCAGCATCGCCAAACATTTGCTTTCATGTAACGCGGCGCATGTTGCGCTTTACGACGTACGGCCCGGCGTGGCGGAAGGCATGGCGCTCGATCTTTCCCACTGTCTGTTTAATGTCGTGCAGTGTTCCTGCGACGGAACCGATCAGGTTGATAAAGCCTTCGAAGGGGCCGACATGGTGGTTTTCTCCGCAGGCGCTCCCCGCCAGAAAGACCAGAAGCGCATCGACCTGTTGATTCAGAACGCCAAAATCGTTTTGGAAATAGCGGAAATAGCGAACCGGAAAGTTCCGGCGGCGCCTTTCCTGATTATCACCAATCCGGTTGATGTACTTTCCACCATCGTGAAGAGAGCCTTCCCGGCCATGCGTGTAATCGGAATGGGGTGCGGACTGGATACCATGCGGTTCCGGTATTACATCGCCTCACACCTGAAACTGCCGACCGGAACAGTCGATGCCTTCATTGCCGGAGCGCACGACGACACCATGATGCCGCTGTGGGAAACAGCCCGCGTCGGCGCCATTCCGCTGACCAATCTGATCTCCGAAGCGGACCGGGAAAAAATTCTCGAACTGACCCGTTCATCCGGCGACCGGATCGTGAAGTCGCTGGGCCGAGGCAGTTCGGCCGCCGCCGGAGTACTAGGTGCGCAAATGGTTCATTCGTACTTTTCGGCGGATGGAACGTCATACAGTGCCGATTGCTTCCTAACCGACTGCTTCGGCGTCAAAGACTGCATGATCTCTCTGCCGTGCGTGCTGTTTAAAGACGGAGTTTACGCCATCCAGACACCGTTCACCGATGCACAAAAAACTCATTTCGAGCAGACCGCTCGGCGCATCGATGAAAATGCAAAAATGGTTTTCGACGGAATTAAATAGCGGCTCCGGCCGAGACGTCGGAAATAATCCCCTCCATCGGAGGGGTGGCCGAAGGCCGGGGTGGGTGTTTCCAATGCTTGGAAAAGTGGAAGCGGCTTCCAGCCGCTGAGTCAAGAGGTCGTCGCATTCTCAAGCATTCTAAAATGCATCATCCGTCAACTGTAGGCCGGACAATCCCACACGGCGGATTTTTTCCACACCCTTGGATCGTTTCTTGTTGAGATACCAAAAGCACTTTTGCGACAGCTCTGGTTCAAGGTTTGGAAGCCGGAAATAATGGAGGGACGTGCTCCGCGCAGTTTTCAATGTTCGTAAAATTAGATGCTTAAGCGCAAAAACCACTCCGCCTTGCACCCTCTTCATGAAAAGTTTACGCTCAACACATGAGAACGCTTTTGGTGGTCGGCGGAGAAGGACAAATGACCGGAATGCAGGCGGACCGCTATCCGGACAATATGAAAGGACTGCTTCAAGGACTGCGTGATTGCTCCAAATACAAGCAAATCATTCTTTACCCCTCTAAACAGTTCCTGCTACCGCCCGAAAACCTAGAAGATTTGATTCCCCTGACGGGGTTCGATGAAGACCAGCAGAAAGCCGCCTGCAAGGAACATCCGGCACAGAATTTTAATCTCGTAAAGGTATCCACAACACTTTCCCTGTCCCTTTTTTACGAAACCCTTCTCTCCTTTGTATCCGGACGACAAGTCGTGCTGATTTGCGGAAACGGCAACGACCTGAGTCGGGCGTTATTATCATTCTTCACTACGGTAGAAGAAAGGAGACTTTACAACCGTCGCGTTGAGACCGACAAGCTCCCGTTGCTGTCCGGAATCAAAGACTGGCCTATATTGTTTGACCGGCTTGACTCCCCTCTGTCTCTTCAAAAACTTTTACCTCACTCCGAGTTTAAAATCACATTCCCTTGGGGCGCAAAACTATCGTCCGCCGACCTGATGGAACACAAACACTACCTACTGTGCACATCTTGCCCGGTCACATTCGTTGCTGAGGATGTGCTACTTAATCCCCGGGCTCTACTCATCGAAGGCAAAAAAAATGGTTTCCTGCTGGTAATCCCCAGGCCGTCGAACATGAAAAATTTTTCAATCACCCTACAGACGGGCAAAGGCGTCATAAAAGAACAGTCGTCAACAACGACTAAAAGTCCGGCAGAAAAGGCGCCGAAAGTAGAACGCCACTGGATGACCCGCGAAGAGGTTGCCGAGATAATCAAACGATCAAAGGATACAGTGGATAATCTTCGCATCGCCGGAACGCTGGTGGACGCCCCGAAGGCCGGACGTCAGGTCCGAATCACCAAAGAATCAGTACAGCAGTATTTGAACCAAGGCATTGAGTGTCCGTAACCTGGTAATTTTCCAATGTCTGAAAACCTTCTACTCCTTCGTGCCCTCTGTGGTAGAAAATCTCCCAGTGTTTGAAGCTAAATCCCAAAGAAGGCTTTTCCGAGGGCGCGGAGGGCTTTTTCACGGTCGGCGTCTTTGACGGCGAACATCATGCTGATTTCCGACGCGCCCTGGTTAATCATTTCGAGATTCACACCGGCGGAGAACATCGCCTGCGTCGCCTTGGCGGCCATGCCGGGCGTATAATGCATCCCCTCGCCCACCACCATGATGAGCGCGAGTCCGTGTTCAACCAGCACGGCATCGGGTTTCAGTTCGGCTTTGATGCGGGCGACAACTTTTTCCTCTTTTGCCGCCGGCAGATTGGCCGAAGAGAGAATCGCGGAAATATTATCAATCCCTGACGGTGTGTGCTCGAAGGAGATTTTTTCGTCCTCCAGAATCTGGAGCAGACGGCGGCCGAAACCGATTTCGCGGTTCATCATATATTTATCAATGTAGATCGCGCAGAAGCCGGGGGCGCTGGAAATACCAACCACCGTCTGTTCGCCGGGGGCGCGTTTCGGCACAACCATGGTGCCGGGAGCTGACGGATTGTTGGTATTCTTGATGCAGATCGGAATGTCGGCGCGGACGGCGGGGACAATCGCTTCGTCGTGAAAAACGCCGAAACCGGCATAGGAAAGTTCGCGCATTTCGCGGTAGGTCATGCAGTCAATGGCGGGCGGATTTTCAATGATGCGCGGATCCATCGAGCAGACGGAATCGACGTCGGTAAAGTTTTCATAAACGTCGGCTTTGACCGCCGCTGCGAGAATCGCGCCGGTAATATCGGAGCCGCCGCGCGGGAACGTCGCTACATCGCCGCCTTTGGTGACGCCGAAGAAGCCGGGAAAAATCACGATTTCTTTGATGTTTTTCAGAGCGGCCAATTTCGGATAGGACTCGTCGAGCACCTGCGCATTGCCGAAATCGTCGCTGAGCAGCATACCTGCTTCGCCGGGGTTGACGTACTTCGCCGGAAATCCGGCCTTGGTGAAGGCTTCGGCAATAACGCGGGCGGCACAGTCTTCGCCGGCGGCTTTCATGGCGTCCATGAATTGCGCATCGTTTTTGCCACGTTTGGCGATCCGTCCGCGCAAATCGGCTTCGATGGTTTTAGTCACGGCTTCCGACAGTTTCAGGTCGCGCTGGATTTCGGCGTAGCGATTCACCACCGCCATCAAGTCGGCCTCGAAATCTTTTCCGGCGATCACAGTATTCGCCAGCGCGATCAGCAGGTCGGTGACCTTGGTGTCGGCTTTATTCCGTTTGCCCGGTGCAGAAACCACCACGATGCGGCGGGCACTGTCAGCCGTGACAATTTTTACAATCTTCGAAATCTGTTCTGCATTGGCGACGGATGTTCCGCCGAATTTAACTACTTTCATTTTCAACCTCAATTCAACCGCGAATGGACACGAATTAACGCGAATATTCAGTCAGCAGAACCCGCCTCCATTCCAACTTCGGATTTTTAAAATTTACAATCAATCCAACATTCAACTTTGTGATCTTTAGATAGTTGAGCATCTGCCCGACTTCATTTTTCCCGATACCATCAATTGTTTTTGCATCGATAACAATCCGGCCTTCAACTATGAGGTCTGGGATATACTCATCTATCATTTTCCCTTTATATTCAACTGGGAAAACCGCCTGTTGCGAATATTTAATTCCTTGGAGATCAAACTCACAGCAAAGCGCCCGTTCATAGGTTTTTTCCCGCAAGCCATGGCCAATCTCATTGAGGACTTCCATTGCACACCCAGCAATCCGGTAAACAAGATCCTGCTCTTCCAATTTTATATTCGTGTGCATTCGCGTCTATTCGCGGTTCGATTACCCCTCAAAATCCTCAATCGCCATGCGGACGGGTTTACCGTCCACGACATCCAGCCGTTCGATCTCTTCCATCGCGGCGGCATAATTCTTTTCCAGCGCCTTGTGGGTCAGAAACACCACTGGCACCTGTTCGCCCGCGTTCTGCTCTTTCTGCATAATCGACGCGATGCTGATCTTGTTTTTGCCGAGCACATGCGCGACCTGTGCGATGACGTCCGGCTGATCTTTCAGCGACATTCGCAAGTAGCAGCGAATGGAAATGTTTGCCGCATCGCACACCGGCAGCGCCTTGTGCTTCAGCAACCAGTTACTGCATCCGCCTTTGCCCGCCGCCGCCTCCATAATGTCGCCGATCACCGCGCTGGCGGTCGGCAGACGGCCTGCGCCGCGTCCGTAATAAAGGGTACTGCCAACGATATCGCCTTCAACGAACACCGCGTTAAACGCATCGTTGACCGAAGCCAGCAGATGTTTTTTCGGCACGAAAGACGGCTCAACGCGCATTTCAACTTCGCCGTTCACCTCGCGGATGACGGCCAGTAGCTTTATGCGATAGCCCAGCTCACCGGCATATTCAATTTCACGGTGAGACAGTCCGCGGATGCCTTCAATCGTAAACGCATCCATCGAAACCGGCGCGCCGTAAGCCAGCGAAGCCAGCACGACCGCTTTATGAGCGGTATCGATGCCGTCGATATCCAGATCCGGCGGCGTTTCGGCGTAACCAAGTTTCTGGGCGTCGGCCAGCACCGCATCAAAATCGAGACCTTCGCGCTCCATGCGGGTCAGGATGTAATTGCAGGTGCCGTTTAGAATACCGTACATGCTTTTGATCCGGTTGCCGACAAGCCCGTCGCGTAATGCGCGCAGAACCGGAATGCCGCCGCCGACACTGGCTTCAAAATAAAGGCCAGCCCCGCTTTTCGCAGAAGCTTCGAACAGTTCGCGGCCCGCTTCGGCCAGTAACGCTTTATTGGCGGTGACCACCGGTTTACCGTTCTTGAGCGCCCGCAAGACAAAATCCTTAGCTAGCTTGACGCCGCCAATCAGCTCGACGATCACATCGATTTCGGGGTCGTTAATGACGGAAAGCGCATCGGTCGTCAAAAGTGACGAATCCACTTTGACTCCACGATCCGTTTTAATATCGAGGTCAGCGATTTTACCGATCTTCGGGAAAATACCGGTACGTTTCGCCATCAGTTCGCCGTTTTTGAGGATACCCTCAACCACGCCCGCACCGACCGTGCCGAACCCCAGAATACCTACCTTTACTTCCTTCATAAAATTCCCCGTTATGGAGCGCCGACTTTACCCCAAAGCCGTTGAAGCTCAAGGCGAAAGCCTTGGTTTCCAATTTTTTGAACAGTTGAAACTTGCGCGGCGAAGACGGATCGGTACGATGGGCGCCCAACAAGGAATTTTAACTATGAAAATAAACCCGTCTCCGAGCTACAGCATTGATCTGACCGTTGAATCGAATCTTGACCGTCCGGCACTCGAAAAAATCATTACAGATGCCGAAGGCGTGCCCGCCCTTTCTGAGGGCATCGCCGTGCTCTTCCGCTTTGTAGTCAACACACGCGACAGCGCCCACCAGCAGGAAATCATCAGCGCGCTGGACTCTGCCGCTGGAACCCGCATGGTCTCCGCCGACGAAGTGACGTTCCGCTCGCACATCGGCGGAAAAATCGCGGTGACGAGCAAACTTGATCTCGCCGCCAAGGGCGCACTGGCGATCGCCTACACGCCGGGCGTCGGACGCGTCTGCATGTCAATCAATGAGAACGTCGCCCGTGCCGATGCGCTGACGGTTAAAAAGAATATGGTGGCAGTCGTTTCCGACGGCACAGCGGTTCTCGGTCTCGGCGACATCGGCCCGGAAGCCGGCATGCCGGTGATGGAAGGCAAAGCGATGCTTTTCAAAGAATTCGGCGGCGTGGACGCCTTCCCGATCTGTCTGGCCACCAAAGATACCGAAGAGATTATCCGCACAGTAAAACTGCTCGCACCGACGTTCGGCGGCATCAATCTGGAAGATATTTCTGCTCCGCGCTGTTTTGAAATCGAAGAACGGCTGAAGGCGGAAATGGATATTCCGGTGTTTCACGACGACCAGCACGGCACCGCGGTCGTTTCGCTAGCGGCGCTTTACAACGCGCTTAAAATCACCGGCAAAAAGATGGAAAATCTGAAAGTGATCGTTAACGGTGTCGGCGCGGCGGGCGTGGCCTGCTCGAAAATCATGCTGGCGGCGGGCGTTAAAAATCTGATCGGGTTTGACCGTACTGGCGCAATCTACCGCGGCCGTAAAGACGGGATGAATTCAGTCAAGGAATGGTTTGCCCAGAACACCAATCCGGAAAATGAAAAGGGCTCATTGAACGATGCAATGAAAGGTGCCGATCTTTTCCTTGGCGTTTCCGCCCCAGGCTGCATCACTGCCGCCGACCTGAAAAATATGGCTAAAGATCCGATCGTTTTCGCGATGGCCAATCCGATTCCGGAAATCATGCCGGAAATTGCTAAGCCGTATGTGAGAATTATGGCAACTGGCCGCTCGGATTATCCGAACCAGATCAATAACGTGCTCTGCTTCCCCGGCATTTTTAAAGGCGCTCTGCGCTGCCGGGCCAGCGCCATCAGCGAAGGCATGAAACTGGCCGCCGCCCGCGCGATCGCTAACTTGGTTTCAGACGATCAGCTTTCGGAAGACTTCATCATCCCGTCGGTCTTTGACCGTCGCGTTGCGGATGCCGTCGCCGATGAAGTCGAGCGGGTGGCGCGTGCTGAAGGACTCGCCCGTGAAGTGATCGACAGCTCGACGCTTTATAAGCTCCGCTAAGCGTCCGGGTGTAAGAAAATCAGACAGGGCGGAAGACTGTACCCGATACAGATTCGACCTCAACAAGACGCGCAAAGAGCGCGTGACGCAGGATTCGCAGGTCAGCAGCCAACGAACGGGTGTGAGCGTAATACAAGGCATCCATCTGCTTGTCGATTTCGATAAAAGCATCGGAGTAGCTGAAAACAGCCGGAAAATAGCGTTGAGGCTCTTTCAGTTCTTCGCCGTTAGCCGTTTTGGGTACCTGTCCGCAAAGCCAAAGTTTTCCGCCGAGCACGCTGAACAATTGAGGGAACCGGTCAAGCGAGGTGCCATAGAAAACCATGAGCAGGAGGCTCGGGACCAGACTGGATGCCACAAAGTGCAAAACGGTGATTCTCTTTCCGCCGATCCCCCAGTAGCTACGGTCAATAAAACGTCCGCGCCCGAGCAACCGAATGATACTGTAGAAAAATACAAAGGGGATAAACTGCAGAATCACAAGCAGCAAAGCAAATTCCCAGCCGAATACGGCCCGCAAGAGATCACGCATATGGTTGCGGGGACGAGTCTGTGCAACAAGCCATGGATCTTCGATCTCGAGACATGTGCCGTCTTCGGGATCAATAATGCGGTTCCCCGCAACGATTTTCCCTTTGATCTCAAGGTTACGACCGACATAAGTGTCGGAAAGGATAATGCTGTCCGAAATTTCGCACTGGCGGTCAATAAGAACATGGTCGGAAACAACCACGCCGGGGCCGATCGTAGAAATGGCGCCGATACGGCAGTCGTTACCAATGGCCAGCGGCGGCGTAAACGTGACAGAAGGCGGCGTTATGACGTTGTAACCGATGGACGCACCGTCAAGAGAGGAATAACCGCTGGAAAGATAACGACCCATTTCGTTCCGGACGATTTCCATATTCAACCGGTAGTAGTGAGTGACATCGTTTATGAAGGTTAGATCAAGACCCGCTGACTCAGCCGCACGGCACGCCATATTGCCGCAATTTTTATCATGGATAAACCGGTCGATGATGCCGCTGTCGCGGCTGATAAAAAAAGCCGGCTGGCTATCGTGATTTGCACAACAACCTTCAAAAAGGCTCTGAAGTTTTTCCGGAGTAAAGTCTGCGCGACGGCGAGGGAAAAGTGCTTCACCAATGTAAAGTAATCCATCGCTCCAGCGCTCCGCGTCACGGGAAAGGTATGACTGCGGATCATCTTCGGCACGAATAAGGCTGTAGTTGATATTCAGCCCCCACTTTTCGCCGTTACCGCAAAACATTTCGATATATTCAGCGGCCTGCCCAAGAATGATCTGTACGTCGGTGATATTAAGATCAACGCAAAGTTCCAGCCAGTAGCTCAACAGAGGGCGGCTGCCGACCGGCAACAACGCCCAGGGACGATCCCCAAGTATGTCAGCCCATGGCGGCTTACCGCCCGTATAGAGTACTGCTTTCATCACTGCACCGATGCTCAGGACGGTTTACTGTCTGGCGGATTTGGCAGCTTCTTCAACCGTATCGTAGATTTCAAATACTTTATAGGCGCGGGTGATTTCGAATACCATACGCGGCTTTTTCTGAAGACAGGCAAGTTTCATGTCGCCGCCGCGCTCAGTAATGCGCTTGAGCGCCGCGATGAGCGAACCTAGACCGGCGCTGTCCATAAAGTCCACAGCGGACAGATCGAATACAAAGTTCTTTATATCGGCCTCGCCAGCCTGCCATGCGGCGAGCTGTTCGCGGAACGCTTCAACGGTGGCGGCTGTAAGCGGACCGGACAATGTGATGATTCCGATGCCCTGTTCTTTTGTGCATGCTACACTCATGGGTATGTCTCCTGTTCTAATACGCCCCCCGCCCGAAAAGGACGGCGGGAATGGTTTTTAACATAATGCGGATATCCTGCCAAATGCCCCGGCTGTTTATATATTCCATATCCAGACGCACCTGCTGATCAAAAGGAATGTCGGAACGTCCACCGACCTGCCAAAGGCAGGTGAGACCGGGCTTAACATGCAACCGTTTGCGTTCTTCAAGCGTGTACTGAGCTACTTCGGACGGCAAAGGCGGGCGCGGGCCGACCAGTGAAAGATCCCCGGAAAGCACGTTGAAGAACTGCGGCATCTCGTCAACACTGAAGCGGCGCAGGAAACGCCCCACCCGTGTAATGCGCGGGTCTTTTTTCATTTTAAAAATCACGCCGCCTGTCGATTCATTCTGCGCCATCAACTGCTCTTTGAGCCGGTCTGCACCGCGGCGCATGGAGCGGAATTTATAGAAATTAAAAATACGCCCGTTAATACCGACACGATGCTGAACGTAAAGCACCGGCCAGCCGTCTTCAATCACGATGAGAACGGATACCACGATAAAAAAGGGCATAAACAGAACGATGGCAAAAAGGCTGCAAACCACATCCATCAGACGTTTAATCACCAGCAAGCTGCTCAGCGCCCATTCCCACACCAGCAGACGGCTGCGCTGCCGCCACCGCAGGCGTTTGATGTCCGCCTTCGACACCGGAAGGTCGAGTGTCTTAAACAGCTCGCGTCTGGCCTGGTATACGGATTCGTTCATCAGTCGGCTTGTCTCCTGAAGACGTAACTTACAACATTCTTTGAATCGCGTCTATAACGCTCTACACAGTCAGCGGCGATATTAGTGATCAGCAATCCCCGCCCGCCCTCGGCATACTCATCAAAACCGGGCTCGGTCACACCTGCACAGGAAATATCCCACTCACGACCATGGTCTGTAAATACCAGTCGGCAGCCGTGTTCGTCGAGAATAAGCTGTATCCACATCGTTTCATGTGTGCCAAGCCTGCTGTGTTCAACAACATTCATGGCATGTTCCATGGCGACAAGCCGGACGCGTGCGGCAAGATCTTCGTCTGCCCGCTCTAGAAGCAACCGCTCCATTTCTTCTGCACAGTCTGAAACCGTCTGCATTTCGACCGCAACAGGCCCTTCCATAAGCACTTCAGACGGTTCGGTCATGCGAATAGCAATGGCTGTGCAGTCATCATGGCCGATGGCATAGCCTTCGGCCTCTATGAGATCAAGCAGCGCCGCCGGGCGGTTGATGGCCAACGGGTTGCTAACGACACGCACAAAAAGTTTTTTTAAATCCTCTTCACCGCACTCTTCTCCGGTTTTACGGTGAAGCGCCTCAGTCAGACCGTCGGTGTAGAATAGAATATGCATACCCGGACATGCCTCTAAGACAGTCTGGTCATCCTCACTGAAAGGTCGAACCGGTCCCAGCGGCATACCGACCGGAATACCACCGACCCCGGCAGGAAACGGAACAAGCTGCCCTGCACAAACCAGAATTGGATCGGGATGCCCGCAGTTCATGCAGACCCAGCACCCCGCTTCCGGCTCATAAAGCGCCAGCAGCATGGTGGCGTAATAGGCCGGATTATTGAGCGTTGAGCAGAGACGCACATGCAGTTCGTTGCAAATAAACGCCGGACCGCGGTCATAGAATGTCCGGATCAGTTCGGTGGCAGTCGCTTTAAGCATCGAAGAAATCATGGCCGGAGCAACACCGTGTCCCGATACATCAGCCACATAGACACAACAGCGCCCGTCAGGCAGGGAAATCACATCGAACGCATCACCGCCAACATCCATGGACGATCGGTATTTAATACGGACTTCAAACGGTCCGGAAAAAAGAGGCTCGGTGGAAAACATCGACTGCTGAATCTTACCCGCGAGTTCCAACTCATGTGATACGCGCCGCTTCCAGTGCGCCAGTGCATCGTTACTGCGTTTCAGCGCCAACGCATTACCGACACGCAGTACCAGCTCCCGCGCATCAAAGGGCTTACGGATATAGTCCATGGCACCGAGATCGAACCCTTTTTTCAAATCTTCAATCTGCCCCTTAGCCGTAACCATGATGACGGGTACATCGCGGGTCGCCGCGAGTTTTTTTACAGCGCCGCAAAGTTCAAAGCCGTCCATACCGGGCATAACGACATCAGCAAGGATCAGATCGGGTCGTTCGCGGTGTAACAGCTCCAGTGCCGACGGACCGTCGACAGCCTCGAAAACTTCGCAACCATAAGATGAAAGAAGCTTTTTCAGGTAAAGCCGGTTGGGACGTTCATCATCCACCACCAGCACTTTGCCGCCTAAAACAGGCCGGAGAGTAGTACTCGCCGGGACCGGTTCGCGAGAATCGTCTGCCGTGACAGGGATCATTGTTTACCGGCAATAAATTCATGCGCCCATTTGATGAGCGCTTTGCAAAGCGCAGTACAGCGTTCAATTTGTCCGCCGCGGAGCGTCAGTTCAATCTCCTGTGCCAATACGGAAATCTCCGGCAGTCCCATCGTCCCGCCCATGCCTTTGATAGAGTGTGCCGCCACGCGAATCATTTCGTTGTCGGGTGTATCCAGACCGGTTTGCAGATCGGCGGACATTCGCTCAAGCTCCTCACAGAAGGCGCTGATCAGTTCGTCATCCATTTCAAAGGTTTCCACTTCGAACTGGCTGATCCGTCCATCCAGATCGGAAACCAGTCCTCGAACCATTTCTATTGCGCGTGCAATTGCCATAACGACATCCCTTCTATTCATCGAATGCGTGCCGATCATAACCATTTAAAAACAGCTTGCGCAAGCCTTTCGCCCGCTTCCGAAATCAAAAGCAAGGTGTTGAAGAAGCCTGCCAGTTGAGACAGTATACCGATCTTCTGCATGCGAAATATTTTCACAGACTATCCGGACGTTCCCTGGAAGCAGGGTTGGGTGTTTTTTTCAGGCCCGGAGGATCGTGCACCGTTCGTTACCGGTGCCGTTTCCGGATCAATCACCGTGCCCGGCGGAAAGTGGACGCTTCAACTGACCGAACCGTCGGACTCCTGCACGACCCGCCTCTTTTATAACGGTTTTTCTATCAGTGCGCGCAAGCGGCCCGAAAAAAACCGGATCGATGCATTAGTGACGGCTCCCGGTATTTTTTGCGGCACGACCTCCGGCCTGCCGATGCCGCAACTGACGGCAACAACGGAAATCACAAAAGGAGACGGCTTTACCTGGGTTCAGGATGGTCGCGTAATAACATTTCTTCTGCAACAGCATGATCGCTTTGTACTGGTCTGCGGCGAACTTACCCCCGAACGGGCGCTGGGAAAAGCCGAGGCCGCGCTCGACGTAAAATTTGAAACCCTCATGCAAAATGAAACGGCGGAGCGCGAGAACGTCGGTCGTCTATTCAGTGCCAACCCGCGCCACAACTCGCCGGTCGCGCTGGCGGCAGAAACCCTGTCGGCCCGCCTGCGCGAACGCACCGGCTCACTCCACGGCCTCTGGAGCAAAGCGGATGGCTTTAAGGTCGAAACTTTTTCGCTAAACGAACTCTATCCTCTTACACGTGCATGGAGCCTGATTGATCCGCCCGTCGCGATGGAGCTGGTTCAAACCGCACTTTCTCTTCAACAGAGCAGCGGCGGATTTCCTGCCTGGGTAGAAGCTGGCGGACCGTCTTCGCCCGTCGCGCCGTGGCCGTTCATCGCACAATCGTTTGAACTGGCATGGCAGAACGGCCGCGATCAGGCCCTGCTCAAAAAATATCTGCCCGCACTCCGCAAATATGTACAGTGGGCCGTACGCCGCTTCGATCCGCATCGTGACCGTATTCCTGCCTGGCAGAACGAACAGGAAATCTTCGTTCCGCAAAGTTTTGAGCGCGGCAAAGCAACCCCCGAACTCACCGTAATGCTGATAGCGGAAATTGAAGCGGTACTGCGACTCTGCAAAGAAACGGATAACACGGAAGCCGCTGCCGAATCGCTTATTGAGGAACGAAACCATCTGGTGCAGACGCTCAATACAGTATTCTGGAATCCCGTCACCAAAACTTTTTCCAACGTATGGAAAGACGGACACTTTCTGCACGAACCATCTTTCGGATCTTTTATGCCGCTCTTCTGGCGCGGACTCGACCGCGATAAGCAGACGGCCCTGCTTGAAAAATTTGAAGAAACTCACAGTTTTCCCGGACATCGAGAACCCTCTTCATGGAAACAGGAAGAAATTGACGACACGGCGCACCGGCCAGCCATCCACCAGTTTATGGCATTGGAAGCGCTCAAGACTGCCGAAGCGCCCACCCTCTCCTTATGCTCTTTGTGCGCCGGGCGGCCGAAGGGTTTGACGCATGGTTCGAGCGCGAAAACATTGCGATCGGGTCAGAAAAAGCAACCGGCAACCCCGCCTACGCTCTCGGTCCGGTCACCGCGGCGCTCATCCTCACCGCTCAGGCCGAACTAAAACAGGAAGAGCTACAGGCGCCCTCGGCGGCACAACATATTTTGCAGTGGGGACGCCGCCTGAAAATCAGGAAAACCGACCTGAGAATCATCTCCGTCTTCCTGCTCGCCGTACTGATCTTGCACCTCGCCTACACCCTGCCGCGCAGCCACAACGTGGAAGCCCGCGTCGCCGAAGCCGCGCTCAACTACCAGCAGGCCCGCTACGCCGAAGCCATGCGCATCTGCCGGCGCTATCCGGACAACGCGCTCTCGCGCTTCCTGCAAGCCAACCTGCTGATGCTCGCCGAGCGCCCCGATCAGGCCGAAGCGTTTTACCGTCAGGCGCTCACACAGCAGACCGAAAGCCCCTCCGCGCTCTTCGGCCTGGCGCTCGCCCTGCAAATGAACGGGAAATTCAAAGAGGCCGAAAAACGCTACGGCGACTTCATCGACCTCTACGAAACGCGCCACCCGGATGCCGCGAAACTGGCCGAAGAATTTATACTGCTGAGCAGCGAAAACTTCAGTAAGCCGCCGCGCTGGCGCCGGACTTACGCCCTGCCGCTGATGAACGACCTTGGATTATGAAGTTTACCCGCAACCCGTTTCCATTGTACTTTCCGCACCAATGAAAACACTTCTTAAAAAATGGCTTCCGCTCACCGCCCTGCTTTTACTGGCCGGGTGCCTCCGCAACGACATCCGTACGGAGACTTTCCAGATTAAACAGCTCCGCACGCCGGAATGCGCAACGCGTATTGCGCTGGCCCTGAAACCGGTCGCCGGCATCAAAGAGGTCCGTCCCGATCTGGAGAAACACACCCTTACCGTCGTTTTCGACGGATTGCAGTGCTACATCAAAAACATCGAGTACGCCATCGTCAAAGCGGGCTTCGACCTGCCGAACTGCCCCGCCGATCCCGCTGATAAAGCCAAGCTCCCAGAGGAAATGCGCTGATGAAACTAACGCTGACCGCGCGGCCGCTCGAGACACAAGCTAAAGAAGCCTGGATCGTTTTCGTGCAGAACAAAAAGCCGCTAGTCAGCGGCAATACCGACCTGGCAAAGCGGATCGGCAGTCAGATCAAAAAAACCGGCTTCAGCGGCGACTACGCGCAAACACTGGTTTTCCAAAACGGAACCGGCGACGTCGTACTCGCCGGGCTCGGCGACAGCAAACACTTCCGCATGGAATATCTCGAACGTGCGGCCTCCGCCGCCATCCGCGCCGGAAAAAATGCCGGTATCAAAAATTTCGCCGTCAGCACCGCCGCAGGAATCAGCAAAACAACCGAAGCATCGTTTGTTCACGCCATTGCCCGCGGTGCGGCGTGGGGAACGTACAGCTTCGACACCTTCAAAACCGGCGGCAAAAAAACCAAAGGCGAACTGTCGCTGACGTTCGCCGGACCGTGCGAAAACGCCGCCGCCTGCCGCAAAGCGCTGGCCGAAGCCGAACTCGAAAGCCAAGCCCTGCTCGCCACCGCCGACCTCGCCAACCTGCCCGGTAACGAAGCCACGCCGCAGAAGATTTCCAACTGGGCGCAGAAAATGGCGAAGGAAAACAAACTCGCCTTTTCCGTCTGCAGCAAAGCCGAGCTGAAAAAGAAAGGCTGCAACGCCATCCTCGCCGTCGCGGCAGGCAGCGCGCAGGACGCCCGGATCATCACGCTCAAATACAAAGGGACCAACCCCAAAGCAAAACCGGTTGTCATCATCGGCAAAACCATCACCTTCGACTCCGGCGGAATTTCCCTCAAGCCCGGCAAAGGGATGGAATGGATGCGCTATGACAAATGCGGCAGCATGGCCGTACTGGCCGCCATGCAAATGGTCGCCCTGCTCAAACCGGAAACGCCGGTCGTCGGAATGCTGGCCGTCGCCGAAAATATGCCCGGCGGCCGCGCCACCCGCCCCGGCGATATCGTCAAGTCGCACGCCGGAAAAACGATTGAGATTTTAAACACCGACGCCGAAGGACGGCTCGTTCTAGCCGACGCCCTTTCGCTCGCCCTGCAACATAAACCCGCCGCCATCGTTGACCTCGCCACGCTGACCGGCGCGGTCGTCACCGCGCTCGGCCATACCGCCGCCGCCGTTGTCGGCAATAACCATAAACTGAACGCCACGCTGATTAAAACAGCCGACGCCGCTGGCGAACGGTTATGGGAACTGCCGCTCTGGCCGGAAAACATGGACGACATGAAAGGCACCTTCGCCGATTTGCAGAACATCAGCAAATCCGGAACCGCCGGAACCATCAATGGCGCCGCCTTCCTCGCCAACTTTGTCCCCGAAGCTATTCCGTGGGCGCACCTCGACATCGCCGGAACCGCCTGGGAAGAATCTTCCAAACCCTGGATGGATCCCGGCGTCACCCTCTTCGGCGCCAGAACGCTCATTGAGTGGATAAAGGGAATGAAATAACGCGGGCGAAACTTTCTACCTAATAAACTATTGCGACTAAAGGCAGGTGGAAAATTTCCTGAGACTGATATATGAAAATAAATCGAAAAATTTTGATATATCTTTTCGGATGCGCAGTTATCGCCATGGGCGTTCATTGCATATACACAGGAGAGGGCGTTTATCAGGGTATTTGCTTACGCCCCATAGCTGCGCGAATTGAAGGAGTATTTTTTGTGTGGTTAGGAGCTGGAATATGCTTAGGAGTCCGCAAAGATGTGGAATAAATCTCCCATCATTCAGAAAAACACAAAGCCCCAACCGTTGATTTAAGCTTACGGCTGATGCTGATGCTTACCTTAAACGTTAAAAAAATGAACCTGAACGGCAAAAGAGCATTGGTAACCGGCGGCGCGGTGCGGATCGGCCGCGCGATTACCGAGGCGTTACTGGCTGAAGGCGCGGAAGTGATCGAATATGATTTTGGAGTGCGCAGGCTTGCCTGCGCTTTGAGCACCGAAGCTTGCTTCGGTATAACGCGAAGCGAGCTTCGCTTTTAAAAGCGGCGGCAAGCCGCCGCAGTCCATATTTTTTATGAACCTAAAAGGAAAAAGAGCTTTGGTAACCGGCGGTGCGGATCGGTCGCGCGATTACCGAAGAGCTTAATTCAGATTCAGCCGGAACGGCTTTTCGATATCAAACTCTCCGGAGTCACGGCGGAGACAGTTTTCCGGCGTGATGTGCGGATTGTTTTCCAGACAGAAGACGGAGAAATGCGCGTAATCCATCAGCGACATTTTCGGCGCAGGAATATTCTCCGCGTCCTTGATTTCCGGAAAATTAAGCATTCTTCATCTCCCTGATCCGCGCGGCCAGTTCCTCATAAATCCGGTCTGTCGCATACCGCTCGCACAGCGGTTTCAGATCCGTTTCCGCCGTCAGTCCGTTTTCCACCGTCAGATTAACGATGTCTGCCATATCTCGTTCTTTACGGCGGGGATGACCGCCTTTCAGAGCAAAGAGTTTCATCGCTAGCAAATCCGGCAGACAAGGAACCTTGAGTGATGCGCCGCCGTACTTTATCTGCACCGCGCCGGACAGAAGCTGTGCCAGTGTACCGGAATCCACCGGCAGAAAATCAACGCGAACCGGAGAATCGGGAAGCGAAAAGAAGATGACGGTTTCTCCCTCGGAAACATTCGTAAACCCGGCGTCTTTCATCACCTGACGAACGGTTAAAACGTCTTCCGCCGCGATCATAAAATCAACATCCATGGTGGCGCGGGTGTAGCCATAGTGATTGACCGCATGGCCGCCGATCATCAGAAATCCGATACCCGCTTCCGGCAGTCGGCGGCTCACCGTTTCAAATACGTAATTTATCTGCTCAATGCGGCTCATTGCCGGTTATCAATCCACATTTGCCGTTGCTTGTAAAGCCGCCGTTGCACCGGCAAACGGTTTGTGCATAATGCGGGCATGAATTTGAAAGGACAGCGGGCATTGGTAACCGGCGGCGCGGTGCGGATTGGCCTCGCGATTACCGAGGCGTTGCTGGCTGAAGGCGCGGAAGTGATCGTCCATTTCCGAACTTCGGAAACGGAAGCTAAGGCTCTTTCCCCGAAAACCATTCAGGCCGACCTCGGCGATCCGGCGCAGTGCGAAACGCTGCTGGAGCGCGCTTCCCAGCAGTTCGGGCCGATCGACATTCTGGTCAATAACGCCGCCGTTTTTCATCAGACCAAACTGGCCGACGCCACCTATGACGCCGTAATGAAGGAGCTTCAGCCGAACCTGCTCGCGCCGCTGGCGCTAATCCGCGGGTTTGCGAGGCAGACGAAGACCGGCAAGATCATCAACCTGCTCGACCGGCGGATCACCTCTCATGACACCACCTGCATTCCATACATGCTCAGCAAAAAAGGACTAGAAGAGCTGACGAAACTGGCGGCGCTCGACCTCGCCCCCGGCATTACCGTCAACGCCGTCGCGCCCGGTGCGATCCTTCCGCCGCCGAAGGACAGCGATAATCCAGCGTGGGAATATGCCGGAACCATACCGCTCGGCAAACGCCCGACGCCCGACGACGTCGCCAGTGCGGTTCTCTATCTGCTCAAAAGCAACCACATCACCGGCCAAACCATATTCGTCGATGGTGGACAAAGTTTATTAGGAGAGGAATGATGGAAAAGAATTATGGAGTGCGCAGGCTTGCCTGCGCTGTGTTCGCCGAAGCTAGCTTCGGCGTAGAAAAGCGGCAGCAAGCTGCCGCACTCCAAACCGTTTCCCCATAATTCAAAGGAGTTCTTATGGATCGAATCTACATCAGAGACCTGGCGCTGAGATGCATCATCGGGCTTTATCCCGAAGAGCGGAAGAATAAGCAGGACGTCATTATCAACGTAGTAATGGATACCGACCTGCGCGCCGCCGGTAAGAGCGATTCGCTGAACGACACGGTGGATTATAAAGCGATCAAGCTGGCGATTCTGGATTTCGTCGAAAAC
>Ga0247841_10005858_pt1 | contig 19517 bp, 17 predicted proteins | sample LaCruzMarch2015__2_FD_192410 | JGI IMG/M metagenome (GOLD analysis project Ga0247841, IMG submission 192410) | Freshwater microbial communities from meromictic Lake La Cruz, Castile-La Mancha, Spain - LaCruzMarch2015_18m | ecosystem: Environmental > Aquatic > Freshwater > Lake | place: Spain... | reverse complement strand
GAAACGCGGTTTTTGCCATACGTAGCTTAGGACACTCGGGTTGTTCTTAATGCTTTCGCGGCCGAACAAATCCGCCTCCTTTAATTAAGTAGTTAACGGTGAAACGTTACCATGCGGGCCGTTCATGCATTCATCACTCTCGCAGCAACCATGCTCCTGCTTGCCGGCTGCACCCAACCCGCGCCACCGAGAGCGTGCACCATGGAAGCGAAAATTTGTCCGGACGGCTCGGCGGTAGGCAGGGTCGGCCCGAACTGCGAGTTCGCGCCATGCCCGAATGCAACCGGATGCGAAAATAACTCCGTGGACTCGTGCCCGGCAGGCTGCGAAGTGTGCCCGCCGTGCGAAGCGTGCAGTTCCATCAGCTGCCACGCAGCCCAGTACTGCCGCGCCATTGGTTTCAACTCGACGTGGTACAACAAAACAGCTAACCCGAATTGCGCGTGCCCGGATGGGTACGTGAAGGACGGCGACGTGTGCAACCCGCAGTGCTACTACAGCACGCCGCAGTGCCTCATCGCGTCCGTCCCGTGCAGCAGGTTGGCGTGAACCGGCGGAAACGGAGGCCAGTTGAACCCTTTTTTTACGCCCGACCCCACCATGTTTTTATCTCGGCTTGCGAAAGCGTCTTTACTTATGCAAAATCCCGCGCGCCAAGATTTCCGGTGGGACCTGTCGTTCCTGTTCGAGAGCGACGACGAGGCAACGGCGGAAGGCGAACGAATCAGAGTGAAGGCGAGGGAGCTGAAGCGGTTCGCGGGGAAGTTGCGCGACCAGACGGTGCTCAAGAGGGCTTTGGATGAGTTCGCCTCCACGCTCGAGCGGCTTGAGCGGGTCTCGCATTACTCGATTCTGAGGTTCATGGAGAACGGGCGGGATGGCCGCGCAGACGCGCTGAACAAGGCTTCGGATGCGCTCTCGGACGAGGTGTTCGCCGCGATTTCGTTCATCCGGCGCGAGACCGGTCGCCTTCCCGCATCCTTCATCGCGAAACTGGGGGGAGACCCGCGGTTCTCGGATTACGACATGTTCCTCCGCGGACAGCTCAGGTGGCGCGACCACCTCTTGAGCGACCGCGAGGAAACGCTCCTCGATTCGTTCGAGACCCCAATCGGGGGAAACGCGGCTGTATTCGAGAGGCTCATGAACGGGGGGCTGGAATTCCCGGTCATCACGCTTTCGAACGGAAAACGAATCGCCCTGCGCCCGGACACGTATTACCGGGTGTTGGGAAGCCCGGAAAGGCAGGACAGCGAGCGCGCCTTCCTCGCTTACCAAAAGGTTCTGACGCGCTACAGAGACGTCTTCGCGGAATTGCTGTACCGGCACATGCACGGGCAGGTGGCTCTTGCGAAAGCGAGGAAATTCGACTCGGTGCTTGAAGCCTCTCTCTTCCGCGAGAACGTGCCATTACGTTTCTACGATTCCATGCTCGAAGAAATCGAGGCCCACGCGGGCCTTTATTACCGGCAATTGGAACGGACTCGGCGAAAGCTGGGCATACGCCAGCTAAGGGAGTTCGACCTGAACGCCGTGCCGAAAGGACACGTTGTAAAGAGGCTCGCATATACGGATGCGTGCCGGCTTATCCGCCAATCCCTCGAACCGCTCGGAAGGGAGTACGCGAACAAGGCGCGCGAGATTCTCGCGCCGGGAAGCGGGTGGGTGGACGCGTTCCCGCGCCCGGGGAAGCACGCGGATACGTGGATGTGCTTTGAAGCGTATGGAAGGAACAAGCGCATTCTCGTCAACTTCGGAGGAAGCTGGGACGACATGTTCGGGCTCGCGCACGAGCTCGGCCACGCCATGAACAGTTTGTACGCGTCCTCCCGGCCTTTCATTAACGCCCACGAGCCGCGCATCATCGCGGAAACCGCGGCGACCGTGCACGAGTACCTCCTCTCTGGATACCTGAGGAAAGCGACGGGAAACCGGGGGGCTCGCGCGCTGCGAGTCGAGGCGCGCAACCATTCGCAGCCCTTCCGCCATGCGATGCGCTTCCGGCTGGAGCGAGCGCTGTATGCCGCCGTAGAGAACGGCCGCCCGCTCACGGCGAACGCGATTTGCGAGGAGTTCCGAAAGGCGAATGAGTGGCTGTATGCCGGCACTTCGGTGTTCAAGACGCACCCGCTGGGCAGCAACGCTTGGGCGGACGACCCGTTCATGTACAATCCGTTCTACCGCAGGAATTACCTGACCGGCCACCTCGCCGGCATGGAACTCGCCGAACGAATCGCATCGGAAACCGGTTTCGCGAAAACCTACATCGAAACGTTCCTTTCCGCAGGCGGTTCCCGCTATCCCCTGCAAACGCTGTCCGACGTCGGAATCGCGGTCGACGAACGGCATCCGTACGAAAACGCGTTCCGAAGAATTCGGGAGACGCAGGACCTGCTGGACGAATGCGAGATGACGGAAAATCAGGTCTGAATGCGGCAATCGGGGCGAACGCGAACCTGGGATACGACTTCCCGCAATTCTCCGGCAGATTTCGCCCCCATCAGCCTCCGCCGGATTTCTGCCGCTTCCCGCATTCCCGCCACGAAATGAATGGCCTGCGCCCGGACGAGGGTTACGGGGTCGCCCTTCGCGTAAGCGAGGAAACGCTGCAGCATCCCCAGCCGCTCCGCCGCGTCAGGAATTTCGTATTCCCCGTCACGGAAATATTCGTTCAGCTGGCGGAAAATGAACGGGTTTCCGAGCGCCGCGCGGCCGGCCATCACGCCATCACCGCCAGTCTTCTCGAACATCATTTCCGCATCCTCTGGCGTAAAAACGCTCCCGTTCCCGATGACGGGAATTGAAACCGCGGCCTTGATTTTCCGAATCGAGTCGAGGTCAGGGGCCTTCGAATAATCCTGTTTTGCCGTACGCGCATGCACGGTGAGAGCGTAGGCCCCTCCGCGCTCGATGAGGCGCGCAATCTCCACGCATTTCGTCTTCGTGCCGAAGCCGAGTCGCATTTTCGCGGTGACGGGAACCGAAAGAGTGGTGAGCGCATCGAAAATTTCCGCAATTTTGTCCGGAGTCTTCAAGAGCGCGGCGCCCGCCCCCTGATTCGTGATGCGGCGCACTGGGCAGCCGAGGTTCACATCGATGATTTCGCATTTTTTCTCGAGAGTCTGGGCGGCGAGCGCGATGCGTTTGGGGTCCGAACCGAAAACTTGGATTGCGAACGGCTTTTCGTTCCTCGCCCGAGCGACTAGCCGCCCCGTTTTCACGCTTCCGTGGAGGACCGCCTCGCTCGAAATCATTTCGCTCGTCGTCAATCCCGCCCCCTGCTCGCGACAGAGCCGCCGGAAGGGAGGCGTTGAAAAGCCCGCCATGGGCGCGAGGAAGAAACCGTTCTTGAGCCTGAGTTTCCCGATTTTCATGTGGTTCACCGTTTGGCGGATGGCGTGGTGACGCCGAATTCATTCAATTTCCTGCGCAGGAGTTCGAGCGGGAGGCCAATCGCGTTCGAGCGGCTCCCCTCAATCCGGGAGATGCATTTGGCGCCGCGGCCCTGAATCGCGATCGCCCCAGCCTTGTCGAGCGGCTCGCTCGTTTTGATGTACGCGCGTATTTCGTTGTCGGTCAATTTCATAATCGTTAACGTTGTTCTATCTGAACAAACTGACTTTCGGCCGGTTTTGGTGTCGACGATTGCGAGGCCAGTGTAGACGCGAACGGTCCTGCCCGAAATCATTTTCAGCATCCGGAACGCGTCCTTGCGGTTCCGCGGCTTGCCCAGCTTGGTTCCTTTGCTGAAGAGAATGGTGTCCGCGCCAATGATGACTGCGCTCTTCGACCCGCGGGTCACGCGAGCCGTCACGTCGAGCGCTTTCAGCAACGCGGCCTTCTCTACGAACTTTCTCGGGGGAAGCGGGGAGTTCCGGTCTTCCGCGACGCGGGGAGCAACAGCATTGAACTGCAAGCCGGAGGACGCGAGCAACTCCTTTCGCCGCGGCGAGGTTGAAGCTAAGACGAGGATGCGTTTCGTTCGGATTCGTTTCATGTAAACACGCGGGAGAGACTGCTATTCCGAAATATTGTCCGCAGCGTGCCTTAAAAAACTCGGCCGGAGATAAGATGGCGGATGATCCGAAGCCCCAATGAATTGAGAATATGAATGTTGCCAAGCGACTGAGGGGCCAAGGGGACTGGTTATTACTCCGAGCGAAGCCGCCTAGAGTTTCGCCCACCGGAGCGTGAGCGCGTTCGTGACGACCGAGACGCTCGAGAGCGCCATCGCGCCTCCCGCGAGTATGGGAGAGAGAAGGATACCGGACGACGGGTACAGGACGCCAGCCGCAATTGGGATGCCGATGACGTTGTAGAAGAGCGCCCAAAACATGTTCTGGCGAATCTTGTTGATTGTCGCCCTCCCGAGCCGAATCGCGCGCGGGACGTCGAGCGGGTCGGAGCGCATCAGGACCACTTCCCCCGCCTCCATTGCAACGTCCGTTCCGGTCGCCATCGCCATGCCGATGTCCGCCTGCGCGAGAGCGGGAGCGTCGTTAATTCCGTCGCCGACCATGACCACTTTGAGGCCTTTTTTCTGGAGCTTTTTCACGTATTCCGCCTTGTCTTGCGGGAGGACTTCGGCGAACACGTGCAGGATGCCGGCGGAGGCCGCTATTGCGCGCGCAGTCGCCTCGTTGTCTCCCGTAATCATCCACGATTGAATCCCGAGTTCCCGGAGCTCTTGGACTGCCTTCGCGCTCGTCGGCTTTATGAGGTCCGCTGCAGCGATGAGGGCCCGCGCCTTGCCGTTCACTCGGAGAACCATGACCGTTTTGCCTTCTTCCTGCAGGCGCCCGATTTTTCTTTCGACCGCCGAGTCCGGCCCACGCCCGGGCTTGCCGAGGAAGACCTTCTCTCCGCGGATGGCCGCCTCGACGCCGAGGCCGGGGACGGCTTTGAAGTGAACGGCTTTCAGCTCATCCGCGCCCTGCGCCTTCGCGTATTCCACGACCGCATCCGCGAGCGGGTGCTCGGAATTGCGTTCAACCGAATACGCGTACGCGAGAAGCGCGGGTATTTCTTCCTTCGAGAACGCGATGAAGTCAGTCACGCGCGGCCGGCCTTGCGTAATCGTTCCCGTCTTGTCGAACACGACCGCGTTCACCGAATGCATGCGCTCGAGAGCCTCCGCGCTCTTGAGGAGTATGCCGCTCTGCGCGCCGATTCCCGTCCCGACCATTATCGCGGTCGGCGTGGCGAGCCCTAAAGCGCACGGGCAGGCGATGACGAGGACGGAAACGGCGACCATTAGCGCGAAGGAAAACGGCTGCGCGAGGACGAAATACCACGCCGTGAACGTGACGAGCGCGATGAGGATGACGGCGGGAACGAAGACGGCGCTCACCCGGTCCGCAAAGCGCTGGATGCCCGCCTTGCTGCCCTGCGCTTCCTCAACCAGCCGGACGATTTGGGCGAGAACCGTGTCCGCACCGATTTTCACCGCCTTGAATTTGAGCGTTCCGTGCTTGTTTATCGTCCCGCCAATCACGTTCGAGCCCTTCGATTTCTCGACTGGAATGCTTTCACCCGTAATCATGCTCTCGTCAACCGAAGAGTCCCCCGAGACCACGATTCCGTCGACCGGAATCTTTTCGCCGGGCTTCACGAGAACGATGTCGCCGACGAGAACCTGTTCGACCGGCACGCGGAGCTCGCGCCCCATCCGGATGACGGACGCAAATTTAGGCGAGAGGCCCATAAGTTCCCGGATTGCCTCGCTCGTCCGGCCTTTCGCCGTGGCTTCCAAGTATTTGCCGAGGAGGACGAGCGTGATGAGCATCGCGGACGTCTCGAAGTACTGCTCCTGAACGAGGCCGAGCAGCGCCGCGACGCTGTAGAAGTACGCCGCGCTCGTGCCCACCGCGATGAGCGTGTCCATGCTCGCTGTCTTGTTGCGCAATGCGGTCCACGCGCCAGAATAGAAGTTCTTTCCCGCAACGAATTGGACGGGAGTCGAGAGCAGGAAGAGCAGGACCAGCCGGTACGGCGCGTCCATGAACACCATTCCGAGGAGGAGCGCGGGGATGGAGAGCGCGGCGCTGAAGAGAAGCAGGCGCGTGAGTTCGGAAATTTCTTTTTCGCGCACCTCGCGCTCGGCGTCAGGGTCCGAACCGATGCTGGCCGGGTAGCCTTTCGACTCCACGACTTCGACGAGCGTCTGTCCGCTCACGCGGGACTCGTCGAATTCCACCCGGGCCTTGCCGGAGGCGTAATTCACGTTCGCGGAGAGGACGCCGGGCGTTCGCAGCAGGGCCTTCGTCACGAGCGCGGAGCATGACGCGCAATGCATCCCGCCGACAACCAGCTCGACTTTCTTTGCCATGTTTCCGCCGTTCCTCGCGAACATTGTCATTCATGCCTGCAGCAAACCGGGCAATCCCAGTATTGAATCAATGATGAAGTCGGGTTTGGTTTTTGACGCGCGGAGTTCGGCCTCGTTGAAGTTGCCGGTTTTCACGAGAACGGTCCTCATCCCCGCGTTCTTCGCGCCGAGGATGTCGGAGGAAAGGCTGTCGCCGACCATCGCGGTTTCGCCCGCCTTCCCGCCAATTTTCTCGAGCGCGAGCCGGAAGAACGTCGTGCTCGGCTTGCCGATTATCGCCGCTCTCTTGCCGGTTGAATATTCTAAGGCCTTGACGAACGCCCCGAGGCCGATGCTCGGCTTGCCCGGAAGCCGCTTGTCCTCGTGCATGGCTATCAGTTCAGCGCCGCGTTCGAGGAGCCGGAAGGCGGAGTCGAGCATCCCGAAATCCGTCCGCGTGTCATACCCGACGACTACGAAGTCGGCGGGCTCCTCATTCCGCGTCACGCGCAAGCCGGCCGCCTCGAATTCCGCTCCGGCGGAATCCGGCGCGATGAGGAAGCACGTCGCCCCCGGCTTCTTCGACGAGCAATAGTCGACGGTGGCCGAGAGCGCGCTGAGAATGCGCTCGGGCGGGACGCGCAGGCCGAAACCAGCCAATTTTTTCACGATTCCGGATACCGGCATGCGCGTCACGTTGGTCACGAGCAGGAACGGAATGCGCCGTTCTTCCAAGAACGCGAGCGCTTCGGCTGCCCCGCCGATTGCCTCGTCGCGCTCATAGAGGACCCCGTCCAAGTCAAGCAGCACGTTCCGAATCTCGCCCATAAGAACCGCCCGTGCGCGTTCCGGAAGATAGTTTCGCGCGCGGGGATAAGAAGATTCCGTTAGAGCAGTGGGCCGCCGAGGCCGGACGGGGACTACCGGGTCGCCTTGATTTTCTTTGGTTTCTGTGCGTTCAGGTCCGGAATTGGCGCGGAGTCGTTGCGTTTCTGGATGAACCTGTACAGCTTGCGGAGGTCCGCTTCGCCGTTCGCATCGAGAATCTCCGTGAAGCCAACGCGCTTTGCCGCGTCCGCAAGTCGTTCCTTGCCGTAGCCGTCTGCGACTGCGAGCGCGCCGGACCCGTCCCTCTGAAGGAATAGCTCGGGGTTCGTGGTGAACGAATATTGAGTGCGCCGCTCGGCTGCGACCATTTCCGCGATGCACGGGTCTATTGCGGCGAGCAGGACCTTTGATGCCCTCCCCGCGGCAAGAAGGTGCGGGTCCTCGGAGTTGAGGATGCTTCGGTCCGGCGTGTAAAGCAGCTCTTCCGGCATTGGCTTGGAGGATTTGATGCGTTTAAGCTCCAGCTCGTACACGCGGTCATCTCCCGGGTTGATGCGGAACTGCTCGTAGAATGCGACAGCGTTCCTGCGTCCCGCGCCTTCCAGAATCCATTCGGAAACATCGTCGGAGTTCCTGAGCGAATTTTTGAGCAACGCGAGGAGGCTTTTTCCTTCTGAGCGCGGGAGGCTCATCCGTACGTCAACAATCGGGCACTCGTTTGCGATATTGTAATGGAACCGCAGCTCGTCGCCTGCTTTTTTACTGTCTACCAGTTCGTACGTGATGTTTGAGTCAAGCCCGACTAGAAAATCGAGGAGCGGCTTAATTCCTTCGGTCTCTTCTTGGTCCCGGGACTGGAAGAGTTTTGCCGAGGCGGGCTTGACGCCGATGAATGTCTGGAGGATGTCCTTCAGATTTGACCGCGTATATCCCGTGAGGTCGAGCGGCCCCCATTCGACCATAAACCTGAAGAGGTCCGGGGTTTCCCGCTCGGACGAGTGGCCGGGAGAACTTGTCTTCGGCGGGCGCCAGAACCGGAATTCCGCATCCGAGCCCAGCCAGAACGAGAAGCCTTCGCGCAGCATGTCGTTTGACTTGATGGCGAGCGTGTTGCGGACCGCCGCATCCAACCCCTCCGGACGTATGTCGCGGGGAGGGAGATCGCGGACTGCCGTGCGCAACGCCTCACGCAGTCGTTCCGGCTCATTTTCCTGCATGCGGGAAACCGCGCAAGAAAGGGATATAAACCATGCATCCGCGGACCGCCAACGGCTCCGGTTCCTCTCTTCCTATCTCTCTTTCACGCAAGGGATGATGTGTGAAGAAGGGCGGGCCGTATACCATTATATAGATAGGTTCAGCGTATTTAGGACGTACAACCCCCAGTGGATTCAATGCGCGTTTCTATGGTGCAGCGGTGGGAATATGACTGATGACAGGAACAAGAAGCTCGATGAACTTCGGGCGAAAAACATTTGCCCGTACCCGTACCGTTTCGACGTCTCCAACCATGCGGCGGAAATCAAGAAGGACTTCGCGAGCCTCGACGGCAGGGAGGTCAGCGTGGCGGGGAGAATACGCTCCAAGCGAGGGCACGGCAAGCTCCTGTTCGTCGACGTGCAGGATGCGAGCGGGAAAACCCAGATCCTGTTCCGCTTCGACGAAGTCGGCGAGGAGAAGTTCAAACTGCTCGACCTGTTCGACGTCGGGGACATCATCGGCGTGAAGGGGAAAGTGTTCCGCACGAACAAAGGCGAGGAGAGCGTCATGGCCAAGGAATTCGAAATGCTTTCCAAGGCCCTGCGCGGCCTGCCCGAGAAGTGGCACGGATTGACGGACGTGGATGCGAGGTACCGCCAGCGGTACGTCGACCTGATTATGAGCGAGAAGGCAATGGGAGCGCTCGTGACGCGCTCGAAGATGGTGAGCGCGCTGCGCCAGTTCTTCGACCAGAACGGCTTCCTGGAAGTCGAGACGCCCATCCTCCAGCCCGTGTACGGAGGCGCGGCCGCGCGGCCGTTCACGACGCACCACAACGCGCTCAAGGCGGACTTCTACCTGCGCATCGCGTCCGAACTGTACCTCAAGCGCATCATCATCGGAGGCGTGGAGAAGGTGTACGAGTTCGGCAAAGATTTCCGCAACGAGGACGTCGACTCGAAACACAACCCCGAGTTCACCATGGTCGAATTCTACTCCGCCTACTGGGATTACAACGACGTCATGGAGTTCTGCGAGCGCCTCATCGCGCACGCGGTCAAAACGCTGTTTTGCACGACGAAAATCGCGTACCAGGGAGCCGAACTCGAATTCGCCGCGCCCTGGAAGCGCGTCAGTTACGTCGAGGAAATCCTGAAGGGCTCGGGAGTCGACGTCCTTTCATTCTCGAGCGACGAGCAGGCCCGCGAGACGGCGAAACGCCTGGGCGTGGAAGTCGACGGGAAGGCGAACATCGCGCACGTCATCGACGCGATGTTCGACACGTACGTGCAACCGAACATCGTCCAGCCGACCTTTGTGGTTGACTACCCCGCAATCATGTGCCCCCTCACCAAAGTCAAGCGCGGCGACGAGCGCCTCAGCGAGCGGTTCGAGCTCTTCATCGCCGGCCGCGAGTGCGGCAACGCCTACACCGAAATGACCGACCCCGTCGAGCAGCGCAAGAAATTCGTCGAGCAGGCCGAAGAGGCCAAGCGCGGCGACGATGAAGCGCAGCCGTGGGACGAGGACTTCCTCACCGCAATCGAGTACGGCATGCCGCCGACGGGAGGCATGGGCATCGGCATCGACCGCCTCGCCATGATTCTCACCGACAACGCCTCCATCAAGGAAGTCATCCTCTTCCCGAGCATGAAGCCCATCGCGAGCGCCCCGGGCGACGCGGCCTTGTAGAATTCGTTGGTAGTCTTGGAGTCTTGAACGGGTCTTGGGTTGTCGTGTCTGACGGCACGGCCGTGCAAGACGACACAAGACCATTCAGTACAATACAAGACATTCACACGATTTCTACACGGCTGGGCGACGCGCAACCGTAATTTAATAAAGCCCCCGAATGAACAAATGGCTGGGGGCCAAAAACAATGAAGACGAAGGCAATCGCGATTCTCCTGCTTGCGGGCATACTTCTCTTCGGGTGCATACACCCGTCATCCGAGGAGAACGCGACCATTACCCCTACTCCCGTCATCACCCAGACGCCCGCGGGAGGCTCGGGAGGGAGCACGATTCCGGGAACGCAGCACACGCCCGGAACGAACCCGATGCACACGCCATCCGCCTCCTCGCCGACCCCTGCGAAGCCGAGCCCGACCATTGTGCCGCTCTCGAACGCCACGCCGGAAATGAGCCCGACCGCGCTCCCCGAACCGACCGGGACCCCCACTCCCGAGCCGAGCCCGACGCCCACTTCATCTCCGACACCAGAGCCAACGCCAGTCCCGACGCCCACGCCGTATTACGGTGGCGGCGGAGGCGGCGGGTCGTACACGCCCGCCCACACGCCGACGCCCATCCCGACTCCTTCTCCCACGCAGACGCCTTCCCCGACACCGAGCCCCACGCCATCGCCGACACCGTCACCGACGCCTTCTCCGAGCCCGATGCCAACTCCAACGCCGACCGCGACCCCCACGCCCAGCCCGACGCCAACGCCAACTCCAACACCCACACCAACGCCCACTCCGACGCCAACACCAACGCCGACCCTTGACGTTGGAATAAATTCGCCCGCACCGGATTATGACTTGGCGGATGATGAAACGACGCTCTTCGTGAACTTTAAAGCGAACAGCAGCACGGCGCTCGACGGGATTGCGTGCTCGCTGTACCTGAACGGCTCGATTAACGCGACGAACTCCAACGTGTCGAACGCGACGAGCACGGAAATAAACGGCACGAGCCTCTCTCTTGATGAAACGTACGAGATGCTCATCTCATGCAACGACGGGGCGCTCGAAGCGAACTCGACGGCCCAAAACTTCTCCACGCACGCAGCAGCACCCACGCCCACCCCGACGCCAACGCCAACCCCGACGCCAACGCCCACTCCAACTCCGACGCCTACGCCAACCCCCACGCCGACTCCGACCCCAACGCCTACTCCCACGCCAACACCAACTCCAACCCCCACGCCAACGCCGACCCTCGATGTTGTGGTGGAATCCCCCATCCCGGATTACAATTTGACGGATGGCGACACGACGCTTTCGGTTTATTTCGGCGTGAACAGCAGCACGGCGCTCGACGGGATTGCGTGCTCGCTGTACCTGAACGGCTCGGTAAACGCGACCGACTTGAACGTCACGAACCAAACCAGCACACAACTCAACGCCACCAACCTCACCCTCGACACGACATACCACATGCTCATCTCCTGCAACGACGGGGCGCTCGAAGCGAACTCAACAGCACAAAACTTCTCCACGCACGCGCCAACTCCAACGCCAACCCCGACTCCAACGCCAACCCCCACACCCACCCCAACGCCGACGCCCACTCCAACGCCGACTCCGCTCATTCCGCCCACGTGCGCACTCGGCTGGGTGGTGAGAACCTGCGGCTGCGCGCTCGACGTTACGGGAGAATACACCATCGCGAGCGGCGGCCTGAACGCAACCGGAGACTGCATAACCATTCCGGCGGCAGACGTGACGCTCGACTGCGAAGGCGGCACAATCAACGGCTCGGGCATCGGGAACGGCATAATGGTTACCGGCAACGGCGCGGTGGTAGAGAACTGCACGGTCAGAAACTTCGCGGACGGAATCCGTGTCAGCGGCTCGGACAGCCTCGTCACGGGGAACACCGTGACATCGAATACCAACACGAGCATCTGGGTCTACGGGGCGGCGAACACGCTCACGCGCAACACCATCGCAAACACCAGCAATGTCGGCGTCTTTGTCAACGGCGACGGGAATACGGTGGCCAACAACAACGCCAGCTACAACGGCCAGGGGATAGAACTTTCTGGCTCGTCGTGGAACGTCGTTGCCAACAATACGGTGGGACCGAATAACACCCATGGCATCTACCTGCATAACGCGGGGAACAATAGCGTCACCGGCAACAACGTGACCGCGAACAACGCCGACGGCATCAGGCTCAACCAGTCAGACGACAACCGCCTCACGGATAACAACGCGACGGCCAACAGCCAGTATGGGATATCCCTCTTCGCAGCGGAAGACAACAACTTCACGGACAACAATGCCTCGGGGAACGGCGACAAGGACTTCTACTGCTCCGTTTCCGACGTGAACGACGATTTTGTCAACGCGTGCGGTTCGGAGTCCGGCTGCAACAATTGGCTCTACACGTGTCCCCACGCTCCGGCATGCGCGCCGGGCGCGGTCGTCCGGGAATGCGGCTGCACGCTCAACGTTTCGGGCGCGTACTCCATCCCGCCTGAAGGCCTCGTCGCGAACGGGAGCGACTGCATCACCTTCCAGTTCAGCCGCACGACTCTCGACTGCCATGGCGCGACCATCTGGGGCGATGGCAGCTCGAAAGGCGTCTACCTGAACGGCATCAACGCGGGAACCGTGCGGAACTGCAACATCCGCGACTTCTTCGAAGGAATCCGCGTTTCGGCGACGAACAGCGTCGTACAGGACAACAACCTGACGAATAATACCAACGCGGGAGTCTATGTTTCCGGCGGCTTTGGCCACACGATTTTCGGGAACAACGCCACTTCCGGGAACTCCGGGCTATACTTCAGCGCTTCGGACCGCAACACGGTGGCGAATAACAGCGCGAGCGGGAACTCCTACGGCATCAGCTTCCAGCTCTCCGATGAAAACGACGTCTCGGGCAACAACGCCTCATCAAACAGCCTGCACGGGTTCTATGTCGCGAACTCGGGAAACAGCAACTTCACGGACAACATCGCGCTCGGCAACCCCTCAGATTTCTATTGCCCCGACGCTACCCCCAACAACGATATCAGGAACACGTGCGCCAACCAGACCGGCTGCGACTTGTCCATCGGCGGGTGGCTGTACACCTGCCCGCCTGAGGCGGAGCAGCCAATCGTCAACATCTCGGGCACCGGCGGAACGTATTCGCAGCGGCGGACGTATCGCCTCCCGGGCAGCATCGCGTACACCAGCGGAGCCACGGGCAACGGCATCACGTTCACCTCGACCGCGAGCGGCTCCGTGCTCGACTGCGAAGGCCATTCCATCACGAATTCGGGCGGCGGAGTCTACGGCATCCTGCTGAACGGGACGGACAACATGACCGTCGCGAACTGCACGGTCTCCCTCTTCCAGCGGGGCGCCGGCATGCAGTCTGCGAGCTACAACACGTTCATCGGCAACAACATCAGCGACAACCACTTCTACGGCGTGGAGGCATTGGTGTCCAGCTACTCCAACAACTTCACGAACAACACGATAAACGATGACGGGGTAGGAGTGTACCTCCCGTCCGGAACGGGCTATCGGTTCACGAACAACACCCTGTGCGGGAACACGAATAATGCGTACTGCCTGCTGCCGCAAACAGACGGCACCGGAAACGTGTGCACGCCCGAAGGCACGAACACGACGTGCAACGGCAGCGTGTCCTGCAGCGGCGGCTGCCCCATCCGCATCACCGCGTGCGGGGGCATCATCAACCGGACCGGCGCGTACTACCTCCACAGCAACCTCTCGACGAACGCCACGTGCATCGAGTTGGACTGGAACGCTTCGGGCGCCACCCTCGACTGCCGCGGCTACTCGATAACCGGGAATAAATCCCTGTTCAGCTACGGGGTGTACCTAAACGCCGTGAACACCACGACCATCAAGAATTGCGCCATTTCCAACTTCTCTGACGGCGTGCATGCGTATTTCGGCTCCTACAACACGATTGCCTACAACACCCTGCGCTTCAACAACCGGAGCATCGTCCTCGACCATTCGCCGAACAACACGGTGGAGGCGAACACGGCGAACGACGGCCTGAAGGGAGTATGTGCGTACTATTCGGCGAACAACACCATCTCCGGGAACACGGTGAACAACAACACGCAGAACGGAATCGAGTTCTTCAGCGCCGAGGACAACAACGTCACGGGGAACGAAGCGCGCCTGAACGGCGACCAGGGGTTCAACTCCACGGGAACGGGCAACAGGCTCGGCAACAACAACTTCTGCGGCAACAATGATACGAACCACGGGTCGAGCTACGATCTGTACTGCCTGAACAATGTGACAGACCAGGGCAGCAACCTGTGCGTCGCCCAGCATGGGTGCAATGTCACGTGCGGCACGTGCCCGTGAACCGCCAGCGACGACGTTTGACAACGTTTAAGAGGCCCCTCGCGGGAAAAGTTTGCCGTGCACGCGGTCTCGATTCGTGGCCTCTCGAAGAAGTATGGAGACTTCCTCGCCTTGGAAGGCGTGAGCCTCGACGTTGAAGAGGGCACGCTTTTCGCGCTCGTCGGCCCGAACGGCGCGGGCAAGACGACGCTCCTGCGCATCCTGACGACCCAGCTTCCGCCGAGCGCGGGGGAGGCGTTCGTGCTGGGCATGAACGTCGCGACTGAGGGAGACCGCGTCCGGCGCTCGATGAGCTACGTGCCCCAGGAGATGAGCGTCTGGACCGACATCACGGGCTACGAGAACCTCCTCATCTACGCGAAGATTTACGGCATTCCCGCGGGCGCGCGCGAGAAAGCAATCGCGGACGCGCTGGACCTCATGGAGCTCTCGCCCGTGGCGGGCAGGATGGTGCGGGAGTACTCGGGGGGCATGATACGCAAGCTCGAAATCGCCTCCGCGATGATGCTCGACCCGAAAATCCTGTTCCTAGACGAGCCGACCATCGGCCTCGACCCGGCCGCCCGCAAGGCGGTGTGGGAGAAGCTGCGCGCATTGAACTCGGCGGGGGGGACGAGCGTCTTCTTCACCACGCACTACATGGACGAGGCGGAAAGCTATGCGGACACTATTGGCATCATCAACCGCGGAAAACTCGTGAAGGCCGGCTCGCCCGACGCGCTGCGGCATTCCGCGGGAAACGAGGAGATACGCCTTGAGCTCGAAACTCCCGCCGGCAAGCCGCTCGCGGCGAAACTCTCCGCGCTCAAGGGCGTGGCGGGCGTTCGGGCGGAAGGCAACTCGCTCGAAATATCCGTGGAGGACGCGGAGCACACGCTCAATTCCGTGATGGAATCTGTCATCGCGGCGCGGTGCCGCGTGAAAGGCGTGTCGGTCTCCAAGCCGACGCTGTACGACGCGTTCCTCAAATACGCGGGCGCGGGAGCCGAGGCGCAGGAACTGCACAGCGGGATTACGGAAATCAGGCGTACGAGGAAACGGATAACGGGTGCATGAGAATGACTGCCGCCGACGACGTCCGGGTTTTCTTCAGCATGATAGAGCTGGAAATCCGCCGGGTGATGCACGACCGGACGGAGATTTACGCGCGCGCCGTCCAGCCGCTCCTGTGGCTGCTCATCTTCGGCCACGTAGTGGGAACGCTAAAGGCGATTCCCACCGGGGGGACGCCGTACCTCGATTTCATCATGCCGGGCGTGCTCATCCAGTCCACGATGGCGGTCTCCATCTTTTTCGGCCTCATCATCATCTGGGAACGGGAATCCGGCGTGCTCAAGCGGCTGATGACGACTCCCGCGCCGCGCTACGCCATCGTTGTCGGCCGCTCAATGGCCGCGGGGGTCAGGGGCCTCGCGCAGGCCGCTATCATCATACCGTTCGCGCTGCTCCTGGGCGTCCCGGTAATCCTCAACCCGCTCACCCTGCTCGCAACACTCGTCATCGTCTTCATCTCCTCGGGAGGATTCGCGGCCGTTTCCATCATGATTGCCGCGCTCCTAAAGACGAGGGAGCGGTTCATCGGCATCGGGCAGGCCGTCGTCCTGCCGCTGTTCTTCGCGAGCAACGCGCTCTACCCCCTCAGCGCGATGCCGCCGCTCCTGCAGGCGTTCGCCCTCGTGAACCCGATGACGTACATGGTCGACGCGGCCCGCGCGCTCCTGATAACGGGTGACCTCGCGCAACTCCCGCTCGATTTTGCCGTAATAATCGTTTTCGACGTTTTCATGTTCGCCGCCGCGTCATTCACGTTCAAGAACGTCATGGAATGAGCCCGGTTCCCGTACGCGTTACCGACGCGCGGCCGGTGGAACGTTTTTATAGACTCCGTCCCAACAACTAGCCGGAAACAACAAGCCGGAGTTCGGGATGGTGATCGCGTGGAACGGGTGAAAACCGGGATTGAAGGGCTCGACGCCATGCTGGACGGGGGCATACCCTTCAAGCGCCATGTCCTCCTCTGCGGAGGGCCCGGCTGCGGCAAAACCACCATCAGCATGCAGTTCCTCTACCACGGGGCGAAGAACGGGGAGAACGGAGTTTTCATCACGCTCGAAGAGTCCGCGGAAAAGGTGCTGGAGAACATCAAGGCGTCCTGCACCGCCTGGACGGACATCGACAGGCTCATCAAGGAAAAAAAGCTCACCATTCTCAAGATAGACCCGCTCGCGGGAGACAACCCGCAGGACGGCTTCACGAACGTCGTCGAACTCATGCTCTCGACCATCCGCGAGCGGAACGCCAGGCGCGTCGTGGTGGACTCCACGACAATTCTCGAGATGACGTTTTACGAGGCGAACAAGTTCCGCAAGCGCATGTTCGGGCTGCTCGAGATACTCAACGACCTCGACACGAACGTCATTTTCACCGTCGAGTCATCCGGGACGAGCCGCGAGGACCAGAGGTATACGCCCGAACAGTTCTTCGCCGACGGCATCATCGAGTTGTACAACCTGCCCCTGAAGGAGAAGCGCATCAACGCCGTCGAAATCCTCAAGATGCGCGGGACGTCCCACTCGAAGAGGGTATGCCCACTCGCCTTCACGCCCCAAGGCGTGGTCGTCTATCTGGACCAGAAGATTTATTGATTGCGCGGGCGAGTGCGCCCTGCGCCCAGCACGCCGCGGATGGTTCCTGTGCCGAAAGTCCGTATCAGCATCAAGACCAAGGTCATCGTGCTTGTCGCCGCCCTGACCATCTTCTCCATCGGCATCTCCGGCTGGCTCGCGTACACGCTCGCCGAGGACAGCCTCCTCAAGAACGTCGGCGACCGGCTCCAAATCAGGACGACGCTGGAGAAGGCGCGCCTGGACGCCGGCGCGACCCTGATTGCGAATGACGTCGGATGGCTGGCGAAAGATTCGACGTTCACGTCGCTCTTTGCGGACGCGGCGGCGTGCCGGTGCGGCGCGCAGCCTTCGTGCGAGACGGCCCAAGCCAGTGTCGCGACGGACAACGCGACCGCTTCGCTGCAATCGTATTTGGAGGGGTACGCGAGGGCGCACCCGTCCCTCGGCAAGCTTTCCGTCGCCTGCCCTGACGGGACGGTGATAGCTTCCAGCGACGCCAGCTCGGTCGGGGAATCCGCGCAGGGGACGGAGGCGTTCGAGCTCGGCCGCCGCGACCTGTACATCTCAACCCCGATATTCAGCTGGTCCATGAACGGGGCGCAGGTGCACGCCGCCGCGCCTCTGGCGCGCGCCAACGTGACGATAGGCGCCCTCATCGCGACGGCGAGCGGGATGACGATTGCTGTGTATCCCGGGCTCTCCACCGCAACCACGAGCGAACAGAGCTACGTCGTGAACAACCGCTCGCAGGTCGCCACCATCCCCCTCGACTTCGCGACCGCGAACGGCTCGCTCGACATCTCCACGCAGGCGACGAACGAGTGCTTCCCAGCGGGGGACGGCAAGGCGGTCTACACCAATTACCGCGGGACGACGGTCATCGGGTATTACTCGTTCGCCGACTCCCTGAACGCCTGCGTCATCAGCGAAATCAGGCTTGACGAAGTCGTGGGCCCGCTCACCGCCATCAGGAACGGCCTGTCGCTCTTCGCCATCCTGCTCATCCTCGGCGTCATCGTCGTCGGCACGTACGTGGTCGGGGAGACGTTCAAGCCCATCGAGGCTGTCGTCCACGCGGCGCACGAGTACCGGCGGGGGAACCTCGAGCAGCGCGTCCTCGTCGTCAGCGACGACGAGCTGGGGGACCTGAGCAGGTCCATCAACGAGATGGCGGACGACCTCCGGCGCTCCCACCTCGAGATTTCCCGGCACTCGGCCGAGCTCGAGGAGGACGTCAGGAAGCGCACGGCGGAACTCGAGGACACGGTGAAGAAGGAGAAGGAGGCCCGCGTAGCCGTGCTCAACATGCTCGAGGACCTCAACGACGCGCTCAGCGAGGTCAGGTCGCTGGACCGGATGAAGGACGAGTTCCTCAACAACGCGGCCCACGAGCTCAAGACCCCCCTCATCCCCATCCTCGGCTATGCCGAACTCGCGCTCAGCGGGAAAATGGGGCTCATGGACAAGGAGGGCCAGCAGGTCCTGGAAATCATCGACCGGAACGCGAAACGCCTCAAGAGCCTCGTGGACGAGATTCTCGACGTCTCCAAGCTCGAGTCGGGGAGCATGAAGTTCACGCTGGAACGAATGAACCTCTCCGAAACCCTCCGCATCTGCGTGCAAGACATGCAGCCCTACGTGAAAGGCAAGGGGCTCTCCCTCGAGTTCGAGGCGCCGCGAGGCGTCACCATACTCGGGGACGGCAAGCGCATCACGCAGGTCATGACGAACCTCATCAACAACTCGGTCAAGTTCACCGACAAGGGAGGAATCACGGTAACCGTCTCCGAGGACCGCGACCGGGGCATGGCGGTCGTGAGGGTGACCGACACCGGCATCGGTATAAAAGATGCTGACCTTAAGCATATGTTCGAAAAGTTCTACCAGGCGGAAACCGCGGCGGACCGCAAGTACATGGGTTCCGGCCTCGGCCTGAGCATCTGCCGGGGAATCGTCAATGCGCACAACGGGCGGGTATGGGTGGAATCCGAAGTCGGCAAGGGCTCGACGTTCGCATTCGCCATCCCCCTGGTAACGGGAAGCGAAGAACTGAAACGGCAGTAACGAGGGAAAATGCGGGGATATGTGAAAGGTGGTTGCATGAAAAGCATTTTGGTAGTTGACGACGAACCGGACAGCGTGGGGCTGTTCAAGAAGGTCCTCGAGATGGACGGCTATGCGGTCGACACGGCGATGAGCGGACAGGAAGCGCTCGATAAAATGAAGAAGAAGGTCCCGGACGGCATGCTCCTCGACTTCTTCATGCCCAAAATGAGCGGCCGCCAGGTGTGCGAGGAGATGGCGAAGCACCGCGAATACAAGAGCGTGAAAATAATCCTGTTCACGGTCGCCAAGCTCTCCGAAGCCGGCGTGGAGGAACTCAAGAAATACGGCGTCGTCCAATATTTGCAGAAGCCCGTGAGCATGGCCGAGCTCTCCGCAACCGCCAAGAAAGTCCTCGGTGGCTGAATGGCCGCCTTCCGC
>Ga0247841_10005855_pt1 | contig 19521 bp, 25 predicted proteins | sample LaCruzMarch2015__2_FD_192410 | JGI IMG/M metagenome (GOLD analysis project Ga0247841, IMG submission 192410) | Freshwater microbial communities from meromictic Lake La Cruz, Castile-La Mancha, Spain - LaCruzMarch2015_18m | ecosystem: Environmental > Aquatic > Freshwater > Lake | place: Spain... | reverse complement strand
GTGCTCTGCTATTTCCAAGTGGTGCTTTGCATTTTCATAGTTTTCCTGGTATTTTTGCATAATTTTTCTAGTAAATTTAGGTATTTAGATAAATGTATAATTGAGTATAATAATGGTTATAAAGGGAATTTGTATAGATATTCTAATGTGTAAATTATCTTTCCCTCCGAATTTTCATGATAAATGTTTTCCTAAGGGCTTACCTTCAATTAGTGATTTAAGAATGGCTCAGGGAATGCATGTAATTGATCAAAATTGGTGTCCTGAAAATAGATTAAATATTATATTGGCGTCTTGGCCAGAGAAGGCTGTTATTTCTTATGACAAAGCAGTAGAATTAATTGAGAATGTGTTTGGACCTAGAACACTAATTGAAAGAGAAGAATTTTTTCAAAAATATACTGATAGACTAAAGGAAGAGTATTGGGATCTTGGCCAAGCATTGAGGGTTTTAGAGGAATTTTTCGATGACTGCGCATTTGGAAAAGAAATGGGTGGAATTTATTTAACTGCCACAATAAGAGACCTCGCCTCAATTGAAAGAAGATTAACCCCAGAAGTAATTGGTGCATCTCAGGCTGCTTATCATCTTCATTCTCATGGCGATCAACCCTTCCCAAAAGTCTTAGCTGAAGCTGGTCAGAGATATTCTTGGTTAGAAGTTAGAGATAGGTAAAATTACTTTTTCAATTCCATAATTGCTAAAGCAATATCACCATTGTTTTCTTTTAGAAATTTTATAACATCTTCTTTTTTTGCTTTTGTTTTGTCCATAACCATATTAACATCATCTTCTGAAAATCCTTCTTTAGATTCTTCACGAGATTCGCCTGTTATTTGAAAACTTTCATTACCCTGCATGTTAATTTTTATCACATTAGGTTCATCGATAATTATATTGTGGTCTTCGCATTCAATTATAACTCTTTTTGCATCTATGTTTTGCTGGGCTATGCCCATTTTTTTCATCATTCCTTCAATTTGCTTAGGGTTAATTTTTCCGAACATAATTTTTAAAAATAAATATATTATTTAAACTCTTCTAATGAGCAGGAACTTCTTCTGCCCTAGCTTCTTGCATAAGTCTCAAGCATAAATCTCTTAAATCCCCTAATTTTTCGACAGAAAGACTTTGATAACCCCTTAATTGTTCTTCCAGTGGCTTAAGATTTCTCATTACATCTGCATAAAGCTGATCAGTTGTTGCTGGTTCTTTTCCTGGATTAAATGTTTGATAAAGAACTGTAAGACTTGAGTAATCTCTAGAATCAGATAATAGCATGTTTGTAGCTTCTGAAATTACTGCAGCTAATCTTTCTGGAGAACCATCATTTTTTCTACGACCTAGGGAAGCATGGTCTAATTCTGTTGCAGCAGAAATAACTACACTACCTAAATCAGAATAATACATTTTTTCCCCAATTGTTCTATCATCATCTCCTGGTAAAATTGATTTTTCTGCAACAACTTTACAGGAAGCCCAAAGTGAAGAACCTGCAGGGGGCTCGGTTGGAACAAATCTGTCTAATGTCATAAGTGAAATTATAGAGTCCTACTTATAAAGATTATTATCTTAGAGTATAATAATACTCAAAACCATTTAAGAAATAGAGTAAACAAAATAACGAATGCAATCAATAAGCTTTAAAAAGCATCAATTTCTTAACAAATCATGGGAGTATACAAATACCTACAGCAAGCTTTTCAGAGTCATAGTGACGAAGATACTAGGAAGAGAATGATTGAATGGAGAGCATCAGAAGCAGTTGTAAGAGTTGATAGACCACTTAATTTAGCAAAAGCTCATATGCTTGGATATAAAGCAAAGAATGGAGTTATTGTTGTTAGAGTTAGATTAATAAGAGGCGGAAGAACAAGAAGAAAACCTAGAAAAGGTAGAAAGTCTAAGGGTCAGACAATTAGAAAAATTTTGAAAATGAATTATAGAGAAGTTGCTGAACAAAGAGTTGCAAAGAAATATATGAATATGGAAGTTATTAATTCTTATCAAATTGGAAAGGATGGAAGATTTTTCTTTTTTGAAGTTATTTTGGCTGATAGAAATTCACCTGATTTAAAAAATGACAAGCAATTAGCTTGGGTAACTCAGACACCTAAGGGAAGAGTATTTAGAGGATTAACTTCTGCTGGATCTAAGGCAAGAGGATTAAGAAATTCTGCATTCAAGGTTCCTAAGGTTAGACCTTCTTTGAGAGCTCACAATAGACAGGGTAATTAGTTTTTGTTTTTGAGGATTTTAGATTACGTAATTTTGCACTTCGTTTTAATTATATGGTCGACTATAATCTCCCTTCTATTAATTATCTGGAGCTAAAAATCATTAGAATTTATTCTTAAAATTATAAACTAGGATCTAAAAATTAATCTAAGCTAGAATCCAAGAAACTTCTGATTTCAGATTCAGATATTGCACCAACAAATTCATTAACAACATCTCCATCTTTGAAAAGCTTTACAGAAGGAATTGACATTACTCCGTATTCTTGTTGTATTTCTTGATTTTCTTCTACATTGAGTTTTGCAAGAATAAATTTACCCCTGTATTCTTTTGCAAGTTTTTCTAGAACTGGAGCTAGCATTACACAAGGACCACACCAAGATGCCCAAAAGTCAACTAGGACTGGAACCTTACTTGATTGTTCTATGACTACTTTGTCAAAGTCGCTATCGTTTATGTCAATTTTATAGTCTGCCATAGATTGTTGATGTGGGGATTATTTTTAAATCTTTGTTTACTTAGTAAACTTATCGAGGAGAACTAATTAGAAAAATCCTTTTGATTTGCATACTCAAAAGATTCATGATTTAGCATAGCTAATTCCTCTTCATAACTCTCCCAAGGAAAAATATAAACTGAATCAAAATTAACACCTATTTTTTCGCATGTCTTTTTATCTATCTTCCTATTTTCGTTTGTATAATATCCGCATGTTGTAAAAATTACATCTTTAACAGAATCTTTATAAAAATAGTCTTTAGCTAAAGAAACATAAATTATTTTTGAGTTAGGTAATTGTTTTTTTATATCATTTATTACAGTACTAGCAATTTTTCCAGTAGAATGATTTCCCTCTACTACTAAAACAACAGGGTTTTTATTTTTGAATTTTTGCAACTGGGAAAAGTTAGAGTCGTATATCTTTTGGGGATTGGTATTCTGAAGATACTTATATTGATATGGCAAAATTCTAATAACCCTAAAATCAAATGCCAATCTTAATGCAAGAATTCCTCCCCCTCTTAAAATCGGAACAACTACATCAATTTTAGTATCTTTTTTATTTAAATAATCTTCAACTTCGTTTTTTATTTTTAGGGCATATCTATCAAAATCATCCCAGGATAACTTCACTAATTCTTCTCTTTTGTACTGCATAAATAAGGTAGTCATCAGATGGTTATAAAGTTTTTGCATTCATATCTAGAAAAACAATTGGAAAAATAAAAATCAGTTAGGTATAAAAATATGAAATTCTATTGATAACTATGAAATACTCTAAGATATGCGAGGCCTATGAAAAACTGGAAGCTACTACAAAGGGGCTTGAGAAAACAAAAATTCTTGCTGAATTTTTAAAAGAAATTGAAAAAGAGCCTGAGATAATTTATTTATTACAGGGAAAGGTTTTTCCAGATTATGATGAAAGAGAGCTGGGAATGTCTATCCAGCTTGTAACTAAAGCTATTGCAAGAGTAACTGGATTAGGTGAAGATAGAATTGTTGCTGAATTTAAAAAAACAGGTGATATGGGAGAAGTTGTTGAACTACTTATAGAGAAAAAGAAACAATCTACTTTATTTTCTCAAAATTTAACAACAGAAAAGGTTATGCTAAATCTAAGAAAACTTCCTGAGCTAACAGGGGAAGGGACAGTTGATAAAAAAATTGGATTAATTGTAGAGCTTTTACATTCTGCTGGGGCCATAGAAGCAAAGGCAATTATTAGAACTGTTTTGGGTGATTTAAAAATTGGGGTTGGTTCTGGACTTTTGAGAGATTCTATTGTTGAATTTTGTTTAAAGCCTAAAAACATAGAAGAAAAAAAGGCAGGGATTGAACTAGTTCAGACTGCATATGACATAACAACTGATTTTGCAGAAGTATTTGAAAAAACATGCAAACACAAACTACAGTCAATTGAATTATCTCCTGGGAAACCAGTAAAAGTTATGCTATTCCCAAAGGCAAAAGATGTAAATGATGCATTTGAGATTGTTGGAAAACCTGCTGCGTTTGAATACAAATACGATGGGTTTAGAATGATGATTAATAAGACAGAGTCTGGAGATATAAAAATATTTACAAGAAGATTAGATAATGTTACAACTCAATTTCCTGATGCAGTGAAGTATGCCAGAGATAATATTAAAGCTAAATCTTTTATAGTTGATTGTGAAGCAGTGGGCTATGATGCTAAAACAAAGCAGTACATGCCATTTCAAGATATAAGCCAGAGAATAAAAAGAAAATATGATATTGAGATTCTTGAAAAAGAACTTCCAATTGAACTAAATATTTTTGATATTATCTACTATGAAGGAAAATCCCTAATCAAAACAGAGTTTAGGGAAAGAAGAAAACTAATTGAAAAAATTGTAAAAGCAGTTCCCTATAAAATAAGACTAGCAGAACAGATTATAACTGATTCTGAAGAAGAAGCTGAGAAATTTTATGCAGAAGCACTTGAAAATAAACAAGAAGGATTAATGGTTAAAAGTTTAAATGCACCCTATAAACCAGGTGCAAGAATCGGATATGCTGTAAAACTAAAGCCAGATGCAAATGAATTTGATTTAGTTATAACTGGCGCAGAGTATGGAACAGGAAAAAGAGCTGGATGGCTAACTAGTTTTGATGTTGCGTGCAGAGATGAAAATGAATTATTTGAAATTGGAAAGGTTTCTACTGGATTAAAGGAAAAACCAGAGCAAGGATTAAGTTTTATTGATTTAACAGATAAATTGAAAAAGATAATTATTGAAGAACACGGAACTCATGTAAAAGTTAAACCAGAAATTGTTATTTCGGTGGGATATCAAAATATACAAAAATCTCCATCTTATTCTTCGGGCTATGCGTTGAGATTCCCGCGAGTCAAGGTTTTAAGGCCAGACAGAAGCGCAGATGATGTTGCAACACTAGAAGAAATCAAAAAAGAGGCTGAAAAATAGATTTATAAAATATGATTTCCTAGAAAAAGCAATGGAAAAGAGGGAGTTTGTATTAATTATTTTAGGGATAGCAATTATTTTGTTTTCTGTTGCTTTTTTAATGAATAAGGCCGTAACTAGTGGTAAGGTTATTTACGAAGCTACAAATTTAATTAGTAATCCTAATTTTGAACAAGATTTAGCTAGCTGGTATATTTCTGCGTCTCCAACTAATGAGTCTGCTAGCACAACTATTGTAACTGATGGTTGTATTTCTGGAAAGTGCTTAAAAATGATTAAAGGAAGTTCTACATGGCAGGGTGCTGCACAAAAAATTGGACCAATGGTTCCTGGTCAAGCATATTTATTGAAAGTTGGCTTTAATTCATCTTCATTACACAATGCTTTCATTGGATTATATGATAATGATTGGAAAAATTCAACTGGCTCAAAAAATAATTCTCAAAAAAAAATATTCACGTCTGTAAAAAGAGGAACTGGTGTATGGGATAGCATATCAATCGATACAACTATTCCTACTATTGATGATTTTAGAGAATCTACTGCAAATCATAATTGGTATCTATATCTCTATGGGTATTCTACTGGAAGTGCCACAGACCCCATTTACTATGACAATGTTTCTCTACGAGAAGATTCCCAAATATGTACTGATAATGATGATGGAATCAATCTAAATACCCAAGGAACAACTTTTGGCAGGTATCTAACTACAACACCTGGCTATGAGAATCCTATTCAAAGAATAGATTATTGTTGGACTACCTCTACCTCTGGAAACACTAATATTATAACTACTTGCAATGATATCAACTGCCATATTACTGAATATTATTGCAATTCTTCTGGATATTTAAATTTTAATTATAGTTTATGCCCTGAGGGTTGCAATAACGGAGCATGCACTACTGCATCTAATCGCAATGATAGTAATAATGATAGTGATAATGGGAATGGAATTATTGGGAACTTTAATTCTTTTTATCAGGAAAATATAAATCTTGGAGTTTATCTAAATTCAGAATTAGGGAATATTTCTAAAAAGTATAATGGAACAAAGTTAATTGAGTTTAGAGAGAATGGGATATCTAAAATAAATTATAGTTATGATTTTGACAACACACTTAATATGAGTAATGTTAGAATAATTAAAGAACCAGTCAATTCTTCATTTGGATATTTGGTTATTGATGGTCTAATTGGAAACAAAAGCATCTTAGTTGATAAAATAAATGGAAGCAATTCTATTTGCATAAAAGATGCACAGAACATAGGAATTAGTGATTTTTCTAGTACTTGTAGCTATTATGATGAATATTTATTAGGATGCCCGGGAAACACCTCGGGGTTCATATGCACAATAAATGGAAATTACTATTCAATTAGTGGTTTAACTAATTCTGCTGTTAGAGAAATGCCTTTTGATAATTCGAGTAGTTATTTTGGTATTTCTAACTGTACTGCTAATTGGAGTTGTGGTGAGTGGAGTGGATGTTTTGCTGGCTCTGAGAGCAGGGTTTGCAGTGATTTTAATAATTGTGGGAATTATTCTGGTGAACCAGAACAAACTAGAAGTTGTGGAGGGGATATAGCAGATAGTTGTATACCTGATTGGAATTGTGGTACGTGGACACCAGCAGTATGCCCCAAAAGTCAAAGTCAAACAAGAAGCTGTAGTGATTTAAATCAGTGCGAATTAAACCAGTTGACAAAAAATGAAACTCAACAATGTACTCATAGATCAAATTTTATTTGGACTGTACTTTTAATAATTGGCATTGGCGGAATCGTTGTGTTGGTTATAATTTTATTTTTATTAAGGAATAAGCAAAAAGGCAATAATGCTTCTGGAGGATATGATGCAAATGTTTCTCAGAGTTTCTTTCCACCAAACAATAAACCAGACTATCAACCTGCAAAGGTTAAGGAAGATTTTGGAAATATGAAGAGAGGGAATTAGGAAGTCTATAGGGTAGCTTATTAATTATAAAGTCTTGAAGGTATCTATAAACTAAAATATTACTATAAAGTTTTATAAATAATAATATCCTATCAAAACAAATGAATAAACAAAAAATGTCGGATAATGATAAGAAAGCCAAGGAACTAATAGAAGAAATGTTAGAAGTTAAAAATGTGGGAATTGTAAAATTTGTTAAAGGGAATTTTGAATTTATCTTTCCCCAGTTAATTTTATTAACCTTTTTCTTATTTGTAGCGGGTTATTTATTTATTACAGGACTATATTACGCGGAATTTATTTATCAGGAACGATTCTTTGCTCCCCTTGGGATAATTGTATTTGTATGTGGTTTATCTGTATTTACATGGAATATTAGAGATTTAAAATTATTTAAAGATGATGAAAAACAACTTAAATGGATAATGTTCTCCCTAAAGGAAGAAAAAAATTATATATCCTTATTGGAAAAAATACTCTCGCAACTACATAAAGAATATCATAAGGAACGGTTTAATAAAAAAGTGGAATTAGTCCATGAAATAGTATTTTCAACAAGATACCATGAAGAAAACAAAATTTATTTATACACTAATGATTCTAATTTTATAAATAAATCTTATGAAATTAATTTAGACTTGCCAAATTTAAAAAAAATCAAGAAGTTTAGTATAATATTCTTATAACCTGATTAAAAACATCTTCCAACCACCCATAAATTGTAAACTAATGTTTTAATCAACAACCCATTTTATCTGAATTAATCATAGACTTCCTTAAAAACACAGACTTTTAAATCAAATTTTGTCCGAGGATAAAAAAGCAAAGCTTTATAAAGGATTTTGCTTTATAAATAAAATAATGGTAGAAGATTCTTTAAAAGTACAAAATATTGTGGCTACGACTTCTTTAGGAAAAGATGTTTCTTTGACAAAATTGGCAAGAACACAGCCAAATACAGAGTATAATCCTGAAACATTTCCTGGATTAGTATTGAGAATTAAGAAGCCTAAATCAGCTGTTTTAGTGTTTTCTTCTGGCAATCTAGTTTGTACAGGAACAAAGAGTATTGCACAAGTTAAAGAAGTAATTCAGCAGGTTATTAAGCAACTAAGAAAAATAGGGGTTTATGTAACTGATAAACCAAAAATTAATGTTCAAAATATTGTTGCTTCTGGCTCTATTAATCTAGATTTAAACTTAAATTTATTATCACTAGAATTAGAAAATACAGAATATGAACCAGAACAATTTCCTGGATTAGTATACAAACTTGAAGATCCAACTGCAACTTTCTTGCTTTTCTCTAATGGGAAACTGGTTTGCACAGGGACAAAAAACAAACAACAATTAGATGATTCTATGACTCAGTTGAATAAGAATGTTAGAGAAGCATTAAGAAGAATTAAGAATAATGCTAAGTAGGTTTTGTGAATTCTATATTATGACTATATTGTGTATTTGGATTTGAGGCAACCCACAAATTTACAAAGCGAACAAAGAGCGAAGAAGTCCGAATGTCAGTGGATGGTGGGAAACCATCAGTTTTTAGTATTAGAGTTTGTCGCTTTAGTCGTTCGTCGTGGGGGGAGTTTCGCATTTTTTGCTTCTTTTTTAAAAGAAGGGTTCGTTGGGGCACTCTCTCGTTAGTTTAAAGTTTCTTGGGTTTTGAGTTTTAGAGATTCCCAATAATTCTCCCTAGCATAAGAACAAGAAATTGTATGATTTTGCATAAAAAAGAATTTCTTGTATAGATAATTATAGTTTATTGTTGCATTGTTAAGTTTTGATATTGACGATTCATTTATTTGCAGACTAAATGGTGTTGGTTCTCCCGCATCAGAGTATAAACAATCTTTTTCTTTTGTAAATGTAATATTTTTATTTGGGGAGTTTAAAATTACGCAAAGCGAAGTATCTCCCGTTCCTTTATTTGAAAAAGTAACTTCAAAAGAAGAATAAAGAGTATTTGGGCAAGTATAATCCGAACCATACTGACGAACTAAAATAATATTTGGATTATTGAAAAATCCTGCAGTAAGCAATAATCCAACAATGGCTATTATTGTTCCTATTGTCCACTCTACTTTATGTTTCATTCTCAAGAATTAACAAACAGGATTTACTTGAATTTTTGGAAGACAAATCTCATTAGATAATGTCTCGTAGGTTTCTCCAGCATTTACTGTGGCTTGTTTTCCAGTTTGAGCATCCACCACAGTCATTTTAGTATCTGCAACCCGAGTATCATCAATTTTACAACAAACCATTAAACTATGAGATTTCATGTAATCTAAAAATAAAGTTATGTGTCCTATTCCCGTACTTTCTGGAACACCAAGATGTTGAACCTCTTTATAATTTACATTCCCATTATAATCTGTTTCTTTTACTTTAACAATATCCGAACCATCATAAATTTTACACCCGATGTTGTTTATCTCTGGAAACTTTAAATTAATTGGTTTAATATACAAATCAAAAATATCTGTTTCTGGGCATTCCATATTAGGAGTATAATCTCCGTAATTTATCCCGCAAGCAGTGTTGGTTTTTCTCTTTTCACACCAAGAGATATCTGTTCCACCACCATTAAGATAAGAAGATTCCACATATACAAAATTATCCTGTGTAAGAGTTATTTGAGTTAAAGCATTTCCATCAGAGCTCGTTTGCTGCCTATTCGAATTTGAAATAAAAACAATAGCAAGAATAATTACGGCAATGACAGCTATTCCAATCCATAAATAATTTGGTTTGTTTTCTTTAGCCATATTAGTTATAGTAGAGAGTGCCCATTTAAAAGTCTTTCGTTATTTTTAGGAGAGTGCCCCATAGTTTTAATAAATTCTGAAACGAAGTTTCAGCTATCGTTCGGCTTTCCCGTCGGGTGGGGGATAGTAATGAGAGCAAATTATCGAGTAATAATTACAACTAATTATGTTAGTTTCTCCTTTTCTCGTGAGCTTCCTCCAATTTTCAGAGAAAATTGAGAGCTGAAGCGATAGAGCTAAAAGGACGAGCGAAGATTTAGATTTTAGCAATTTCGTGGGCGGGGGAAGGACAAGTGCGTTTATTTTTTACACAAAGCTAGAGCATAGGTATTCTGTTCATCGGTATAAATTTTCACAGACGAAAAGAACTTCGAAAGTATTTTTTGAAACTCGGGTTTGGCATACTTATAAGAAATTGCAACGATTATGATGTCTCCTTTTCTAAATATTACCTCTCTACCAAGATGCTTAATCGTTTTGTCATTTTTTATTATGTAAATTTCTTCTATTCTTGAATTGACAAAACGAACATCATAATCGACATCTTGTTCTGTTAATCCTAATTGTTGTGGTATCTGAATAAGCCATTTGTTGATTATTGGGTCTTTGTATTCATTTTTCCAATCTTCATGCCCATTTGTAAGTCCATTTCCAATAAGCAACAAATCTTCTTTGTTCATGCTGTTCTTTATTCCATTTAAAATATCCTCTCTGTCAAAATTTCCGAGAGTATTGCCCAATAACATCATAAAGTGGGTTTCAAAGCCTTTGTCTCTAAAAAGAGGAGTGATATTATCAAGATTTTCAAAATCAGAAACATTCCATTTGAATTCTAAAACCTCTCCGATTTTTATTTCACGGATTGTTTTTGCGGCTTTTGAAACCATATAGGAACTAATATCAATGGGGCAATATCTTATTTTCATATGCTTTGCTAATTCCTCAATAAACAGAGAGGCTTTTTTTCCGTCTCCGCAACCCAAATCAATTATATTTGCGGATTTTTTTGTTAAAGCATGAACAAAGTCTTTCATATGTTTCTTGATTAAGGAAACTTCTTTTTCTATAATGGCTTTTTTGTATCCATCAGTATAGCTCAAATCAAGAAACCCTTGTGCTTGTTTGTCAGTTAGATACCACAACTTAGAATCGGCTACATTCCAAACCCGAGTTTTTCCTTCTAGAGAATATCCTCTTTTGAGAAGTTCTTTGAAAATTAAGTCATTGACTTTCATATTAAGAAGTTAAGTGAATGGCTATTTATTAAGTTTTCTTTCTCGCACTTGTCCTTTGGGTGGGGGAGGTAATAACTAAAATCTAAATCGAGCGAAGAGTATTTTTCATCAGAAAAATATTGAAACTAATTAGGTTAGTTTTCCTAACCCCCCATAAATTCGAGCATGAATGGAATGAATGACTCCTGAATTTTTGAGAGTGGAGAGGTCGAGCACAATCATGAGCGAATAAATTTGAGGCAACCCACAAATTTACCGAGCGATTGAGGAGCGGAGAAGTTCACAAAACAAGCGGGGGTGGTCGGGGGCGGAAGGAGGGCTTTCGCCAGTTAATAGTATTTCGAAAAAGTTTTTTATTTACACAAACCGCACACTTCTAACTCATCAGAAAAGCTATTATCGCAGGTTTGATTATATCCGTTATCGCAGAAATCCTTAATAGTTGCGAAGGTTGATTTTCCTTTTCCAGTACAATCTTGTGAACAGCCACAAACACTTTCTACATCCTGACAAATGCCATCACCACAATTAGAACATACTCCGCCAGGAAACCCTGTTTCAGTTCCAGACCAGTAGCATTTGTCTGCAATTGAAAGGCTGTCAGAAGTGTGAACATTATCTAAACCTGAGCAACATTCCGTTGGATATCCTTGCTCATTGAATCTAATATCTTCTCCTTGTTTTCCGCAATTCGTTGTAGTTCCATTTCCAAAATAAAAATAAATTCCAGAAACAATAAGTAAAACAACTACAACGACAACTCCAATGAGCAACCCTTTTTTCATGTGGGATTAAGGATTTCCGCCTTTAAAAAACTTTCTCCAAACTAGGGGAGCTTGTTTTGTGAATTGACACTAATTATATTAGTTTCTCCTTTTCTCGTGAGCTTCCTCCAATTTTCAGAGAAAATTGAGAGCTGAAGCGATAGAGCTAAAAGGACGAGTGAAATTAGAGTAAATTAGGGCGGGGGATGGTAGTGCGAGGCGAACAAAAGTTTATTAATTATGAATTCTCTGTAGTTACATGGAAAATTTCGAAAAAGCAAAAAAAATAGCCAATGAAATAGTCGATGAGGATTATAAAAATCTCCCAGAGTTAAGAAAGCTCTTAAAAGATATTTTGAGAGAAAAGACACAGAAAGATTTTGACAAAATTGGAAAAAGAAAAATACAAGGATTCTTAAAATTTTCTGAGAGTCTTTCTAAAAGTGATGAACTGACAGATGTAGACAGAGCTTTCTTAGATTTTTATTTTAATGATAAGCCAATAAAAAGTTTCTTTTTAGAAATTTCAAGAGAGATAGATGGAGATAAGTTAAAAGAGATTATAAAAGAAATTCATGACAGGGGTGCTTTTGGAAGTAGTGGGGGCAGAGAATTCATGTCATTTATAGCGGAAACAATTTTTGTGAGCGATTGGTGGGGGGATATGACCTTAGAAAGCGACAAGAAAGATTTGTATCTAGATATAAATTTTCACCACGAAATGGAAAAGCCAGAGGTGGATTTGTTTATTATAGGTATGGGAAAATTTGAGGCTCTGATAGAAAAGATTTCTAAGATTCTTAAGTGAGCACTGCCATCGGGTGGGGGTTTGGCAAATAACTAATTTCACGAAGAGTATTTTTCCGCAGAAAAATATTGAAACTAATTATGTTAGTTTCTCGTTTTCTCGTGAGCTTCCTCCAATTTTCAGAGAAAATTGAGAGCTGAAGCGATAGAGCTAAAAGGACGAGCGAAGATTTAGATTTTAGCAATTTCGTGGGTGGGGGAAGGACAAATCTCTTAAAATAAGAAAGGTTTGTGATGAAAAATAACCTGCCACAAAATTGCAATTATTAAAACTACTATTGGTGAAATATATCTCACAACAATTTTGACATTCTTTGGTTTAAACTTGAATCCAATTTTATCCAAATAAAATCCAATACAAGTTAAGTCATTTTTCTCTTTTCCAAATTGAGCTTTAGTGAGAACACAACCATTAAATACAATGTATTGGATTTGCAAAATAATTGCGCCTATTAAAATTAGCCACCAAGAAAACAAAAACCAAGAGCAATATAGGATTAAGTCGAGAATTATATGTATCCAAAAGATATAACCAAACATTGAGAACTGGTTTTTGTTTTTCATAGGATAATTGATTGATTCAAGTTTTTAAATGTTATTAAGATTTGTCCTTCGGGTGGGGGCGGTATAACTAAAATCTAAATCGAGCGAAGAGTATTTTTCCGCAGAAAAATATTGAAACTAATTATGTTATGCACCCCGACCCGAATTTTTCGAGCACAAAGCTTTAGCGGAGTGCATCCTGAAAAATTCTGGATGGAGGGTCGACTGAATGAAATGGAGAAGAAGTAAAAAATAGATTTGTGGCGGTGGGCAAGTTGCCGAAAGTGGTGTAACTTATTAGTAGTCATAAATAGAAAGATTTATAAAGGGAATTTTATTAAGAATATTAAGATGGCACAAAATCAAGGAATATTAGAAGCATTAAGAAAATCATATGTATTAGAAGATTCAAGAACTGCACAAGTTGTAGATGTTCTTGTAGATGTTGGTGGTTTATCGTTGGAACAAAATGTTCAAGGATACAGACCAGTTGAGAGAGAAGAGGCCCTCGCTTACAGAGAAGGATTCAGATTACGGCCTCTTAAATTGAGAAACACACCAGTAGTAAGGGTTACATAAATCTTTCTCGTTCATTCGGCAACTTGCTTTTTATTAAATAACAAAATTCTTAGAGAATTTTGCAAAATAGGGGAGGGTGGACGGGGGAGAGACAAATCTATTTTTTATTGTGCATAACCGTTCATAGACGAACTTTGGGGTTACAAGCCATGCGGGGCATGTTTATTGGCTTTTGAGAAGAGCTATGACTGCTGATTTTGTTCTCATTCTTTAGTTTCAGCTTAGTTATTTATACTATTTTGCATTTTGCTTTTAATGGATATTGACGAATCCATAAGAAAAGAGTGCGAGAGAAGAAGATTTTCTGTACGAACAACTGAAACTTACCAAAAATGCGTTTATAACTTCTTTAAATCCTGCCTTAAGGAGCCAAGGAGAGTAACCAAGAAAGACATAAAAGAATTCCTTGAAAACTTGTCTGAAAAATGCTCTGGAGGAACGGTTCATGTTTATCTTAATGCAATAAAATTCTTCTTTGAGGATTGTCTGCATAGAAATATGCAGATTAACATAAAATACTGCAGAAGACCGCAAAGACTGCCTTTTGTTTTATCTAGAGAAGAGGTGTTTAAATTAATTGATTCTATTAAAAATTCTAAATATAAATTGAGGGTCTCTTTAATGTATGGTGCTGGTTTGCGTGTGAGTGAGTTAATCAATCTTAAAATTAAAGATTTGAATACCGAGAAGAATTTTGGTTTTGTTCGTGCCGGGAAAGGAAATAAAGATAGGATATTTATTATTCCCGAGAGTCTTAAAGATAAAATTGAAAAGCTAATTGCTGAAGAAAATTTACAGAGAGAAGATTATTTATTTTTAACAAATAAGAGAGAAAAATATTCTGTTCGTTCGCTTCAGGTTATTGTGAAAAGAGCTGCGAAATTAGCTGGACTGGATTGTAAAGAAATTCACTGCCACACTCTCCGCCATTCGTTTGCGACTCATTTAATTGAACAGGGACAAACGGTTTCGGAAGTTCAGGCCTTATTGGGGCATAAATCTCCAGAGACGACATTTATCTACATTCATACTGCAACTCCCAACATGATAAAAGTTAAAAGCCCGCTTGATTTTTTAAGTTTGTAAACAATTATAAATGAGTTTTATTTCTTAGAGATATGAAATTTAGAGAATATACAACAAGTTCTGGAAAGTTAGTTTTAGCTGGAAAAAGTGCAGAAAACAATGAAGAGCTTGTTGAACAAGTTGGGCAGAATGAATATGTTTTACACACAGCCATGCCTGGCAGTCCATTTGTTGATATTAAAGCACCAATGGACGAGGTCAGTAAGATTGATTTGAAAGAAGCTGCTATTTTTTGCGCAAGATATAGCCAAGATTGGAGAGATAGAAAAGCAGATGTGGCAGTTGATGTTTTTATTGGAAAAGATATTTCAAAAGAAAAAGGAATGAAAACAGGTTGTTTTGGTGTTAAGAAGTCACAGAGCATTGTTGCAAAGAAAATTGATATTGAGGGTTTTGATAGGGCGGGGGGATTAGTGTGATTAGGTTTGGATATTATTAATTATTCTTTATGACGATTTGGGGCGCGTTTGTGGTAGGGTTTTCTTTATGAGATGGGATTTGTGGGTTTAACCTGTTTGGTTTTGAATATTTAATTATCTATTACGAAATCTGAGGTGCGTTTGTTATTCTTAGCCGATTGGTTCGGTAGAAGATAAGGTTTGGTCTTGAATTATGTCACCTAGAAATTATCGTTCACTCTCTCTATTTGTTTCACCTTAGCAATCTTGTGAGTCTTAGCCGCAAAGGATGGTGAGAGTTTAACCTGTCTGGTCTGGCCTGGAAGACTTTTAACAAGGATGTTGAAGCGAATGAGCAGAGCGAATGAGTGATTATATCTTGCAGAGATAATTAACAACGTTCCATTTAGGGTTGGGTGGAAAAAGTTATCATTCTTGCAGAATGGGATTTTCTCTTGGGCGATAAAATATCGCAGAAATTATCATATATGCTATAATCCAAAATAATATGCTTGCGATTATTCCCCATAAAACAAAGGGAAATGAGCAATTGGTATAATCAGAACTAGATGTTCCGCATGATGTAACCTTTATCGGAAAGGGCATTCTAAAATAATTTACTCCCCCAATGTTTGAAAAGAAAACTAATATTAATTGAATTAGAATAATTAAGATAATAATAGTAATCACCTTTTTTATGCTTAATTTAAAAAATTCTCCCCAATCCATATCAGTCAGAGGTATTAAGTTATATATAAATTTGTGGGTGGATTTAAAAACCAAATATCACTTATAAAAACATGATGCGAGAACAGGCAATAATACAGATTGGAAAGAACGGAGTAAGTGATGGAGTTCTGGAACAAATAACAAACATACTTAAGACCAGAAAGAGCACAAGAATTTCAATGCTAAAGACAGCTGTTTCTAATAAAAAAGAAGCTGAGGCAGCTGCTGAGAAGATAATGGCGCATATTGGCAATGGATATAGATTTAGATTAATTGGTCATACAATGGTTATCCATAGATTTTCTGGAAATGAGGATAAGAAATAAAAAACCAACAGCTTTATAAAGCATAATCTTTGAATAATAATATAGGTTCAGGTGTTGTTAACTCAACCGATTTAGTATCGCAAGATACGCCTAATTAAAAAAATTAGACAAAATCTAATTTGAAGAAAAACATGATAAAACTAATGTATGCACAAGATCCAATTGAATTTAATAAGACTCTAGCTGAAGCTTTGAAAGCTATTGCAGAAATCAAAGCACCTGAATGGAGCTTATATGTAAAGTCTGGTGTATCTAAACAAAGAATTCCAGAAGATCCCGATTTCTGGCAGAAGAGACTTGCTTCAATCTTAAGACAACTATATATCGAAGGAGTTGTTGGTGTAAATAGACTTAGAACAAAATATGGTTCTAGAAAGAATAGAGGAATGAGACCTGCAAGATTTAAGAAAGCTTCTGGTAAAATGATTAGAACAATGTTGCAACAGGCAGAAAAAGCTGGCTTGGTTGAAAAAGTCGACAAGAGACAACACGGAAGAAGATTAACACTAAAAGGAAGACAATTATTAGACTCAATTAAAAATCCAGTAAAGGAGACTATCTAATGGCATCACTTGTTTCAAAGAAAAGAAAGCTTGACAAGGCTGGAACACACACAAGATGGGCTCCATTTTGGTCTGTTATGAGAAAGTTTGGAAAGGGCAAAAGAGTTCATCCTTCTGCAATTACTCATGTTAAGAGAAACTGGAGAACTAGAAAATTAAAAATTAAACCAAGAAAGTTAAGAAAGGACTTTTTAGGATAAGGACATGGCTGAAGAAAAAAATAAAGAAAATAAAGAAACTGTTGAATTATCTAGAGAGTATGTTATAAACTTAAGAAGAAATGTTATAAAAGCTCAGAAGTACAGAAGGGCTAAAAAAGCAATACTTGTTTTAAAACAATTTTTAGCTAAACATATGAAAGTTGAAAACAGAGATGTTTTGAAAGTTAAAGTTGATAGATACTTAAATCAGGAAATCTGGCAACGAGGAATTAGAAAGCCATTAATGAGAGTTAAAGTTAAAGCTGTAAAGAAAAATGGAATTGTTTATGCTGAACTTGCTGAAATCCCAGATAAGGTAAAGTTTGATATGGCAAGAGATAAGAAATCCCAAGAATCTGCTGAAAATATTAAGAAAACAATAAAAGAAGCTGAAAAGAAAGAAGAAAGTGTTGAAGAAAAAGTCGAAGAAGCTGAAAAAGAAAAAGCAGTTGGAGAAGCTGAAGTTAAAGAACAAAAGTTAGAAGCTAAACAAGCTAAACATGAATCTAAGCCAAAGCAACCAAAGCAACAGCAGATTCATAGAATGGCTTTACAGAAATAATTCTTAGTTAGATAATAGCTCTTTCGAAATAAGCTTTTAATCGCAATAATTCTTTTAAACTGTTTTTTCTCCTAGGTTTAATGACCCTTGTTCATAAACTGGTGAGTAGAGTTGCGGCTATTGGTGCATCATTTTACAAAAAAGAATTTGAAAGATTTGTAATGGCTTGTGAAAATCCCACTAAAGAACAAGACAGAGTTTTAATGGGAATTGTTGAAGACAATAGGAGAAGTGATTTTGGAAAGAAACACGACTTCAAGGGAGTTAGGAATGCTGAAGATTTTCAGACAAGTGTTCCCCTGGGAGATTATGACTCTCATTATCCTTGGATTGAAAAAGAAATAATGGGAATAAGTGACCAACTCACTTCACTCCCAATTGAAAGATTTGCAACAACTTCTGGTACAACTTCTGCATGTAAATTTATTCCAATAACTTCTAGATATGTTTCTGACTATAAAAAAGCTACTGCTCTTTGGAGTTTGGGAGCACTTCTAAATCATCCTAAAATCGCAGGAAGAGTTTTGACTATTGCATCTTCAATGAATGAAGGAGTAACTGAGGGAGGGATTCCCTATGGTGCAGTTTCTGGTTTAATGCAAAAAAAACAGATTGCTGTTGCTAAAATACTGGGGGTTGCTGGTCCTGAAATAAGTTCTATTAAAGATATTGGAGAAAAAAATTATGCCATTGCAAGAGTCGCACTTGAAGAAGACTTAACTCACATACACACTGCTAATCCCCTTACAATTCTAAATATTATGAGGACAATAGATTCTCATGCTGGAAATCTAATAGGAGAGGTATATGATGGTGTTAGTATTATGGGAAAAAGAAAGCCAAATAAAAATAAAGCAAGAGAATTAGAAAAAATGCTTAGTGCTGGTAATTTTAGTCCTGAAAATTATTGGCCCAATCTTGCTCTTGTAGGATGTTGGACTGGAGGAACACAATATCTTTTTTTAGAGCAGTTGAGGAAATATTTTCCAAAAACTCCCTTTAGAGATATTGGCCTTTTGGCTTCTGAGGGGAGAATGACAATTCCACTAAAAGACGAAACTCCTTCTGGAGTTTTGGATATTTCTCGTTCGTTTTTTGAGTTTATTCCTGAGAAACAAATGGAAAGTGATTGTCCTAATGTTTTGAAAGCTGGAGATTTGGAAGTTAACAAAAATTATTTTATTATTTTAACAACTGGCTCGGGATTATATAGATATAATATGGGAGACTTGGTTAGAGTGACTGGGTTTTTTAGAAATACTCCTGAGGTTGCATTTTTGGGTAAAGGGGCCCATGTTTCTAATGTAACTGGAGAAAAACTTACAGAACATCAGGTGATTGGCTCCTATAAATCTGTAAGAAAATCCAGAATGCCTGATAAATTTATTTTGTTTCCAAGAGTTGATGATGGAAATGCGAGGTATGTTATTGCGTCTTCTTTTGGTTTCGATTCAGAAGATTTGGGGGCCCTTGATAATTCTCTGAGAGCATCAAATATAGAATATGATTCTAGAAGAAAAGCAGGAAAACTTGGACCACTGGAATGCATTAAAATGAGAGAAGAAGATTTTGAAGAAGTTTCTAAAAGAAGATTAATTCCTGGAAAGGAAGCCCAGTTTAAGCATAGATATATTGGAAATTTAAATATGCTTTAATTAGGACTTTAGCACAATAATACTTATATAACCTGAATTTTACTAAAATTCTATGAACCAAAAAATAACAAGGAGGAAATTAATAACAAGAGGAGGAATTGGTATTGGCCTATTGGCTATTGCTGGAACTGCATGGTCATTAGTTTC
>Ga0247841_10005853_pt1 | contig 19526 bp, 23 predicted proteins | sample LaCruzMarch2015__2_FD_192410 | JGI IMG/M metagenome (GOLD analysis project Ga0247841, IMG submission 192410) | Freshwater microbial communities from meromictic Lake La Cruz, Castile-La Mancha, Spain - LaCruzMarch2015_18m | ecosystem: Environmental > Aquatic > Freshwater > Lake | place: Spain... | reverse complement strand
GGTATAACAGAAGTTGAAAAAACTTTAACCAACAAAAGTGAAGCTTCGGAGTTCTTTCCGCCTTATGACCTTATTGATGGTATTATGGATAGTACAATTATTACAAGTTAAACTATGAAAACACTATCAAAATTATTTAATTATAAAATTACTATTATTATCCCTGTTCTTTCCCGAAAATGGCGTAATGTGATTATTTTTTTTATTCTTTGGGCTTTAATATTCATTTTAGCAACATGTATATTAAGTTTCTTTTAATTACTATTTTTACACCAATTAAATAACATTTTTTTAACTTAAACACGGAGGTTATTATGAGTCCTATTATTTTGATTGCATTATTTTGGTATTTAATGCTAATAATTTTAATCGCTTTTGAAGGAGCTGAACGCAAAATTGGTGCATTTACGGCAATTATTCTTTCACTTTTATTTACTCCTTTATTCGGGTTGCTTTTCGTAATTGCATCTGAGAGAAAAGAAAAGAAACAAAATTTATTAAAAGAAGATCCTAAAATTATTAAAGCTCCAAAATTTCTTATAGTTATCGGTGTTGTAGCTTTAGTAATATTTGCAATTAAATATTATATTGAAAATAACAATAATGAACCAACATTTGAAGAAAAAATGAATATGCGACGAAAATATGATTCAATTGCAGCAAGTAAACAAGCTATGTATGAAGCAGATTCTCTTGCAAAAGTTGAAAAAGAAAAAATGTTAAACAATAAACATTAAGTTGTTAATATTTTTTTCACATTATTTGTTTTTGTTCTTTTAATATTTGTATTTTTGCCTCTGACACAACAATATAGTTCAGAGGCAATACAGCTAAATAGATATTGTCCGGCGTAAGGGTGTAAGTCCCCAGCTTCTCATAAGCCTCGCTTATGTTGTTGTGTCAGCGACCGGGCATTTTTATTTATATAATTTCAAAATTATGACACAACATGTAAGCAATGGTAGTAATCTACCCGCCGTTTTTACCTATGGCGCAAATGAAAAGGTAAATATTTTGCAGATTAATAATCAACCTTGGTTTATTGCTAAAGACATCTGCAACATCCTTTCAATAAAAGATACGCATCGTGCAGTTTCAGGACTTGATGAAGACGAACGTCAAATTTTGACGGGCGTTGATTCAAAAGGTAAAAACAACAAAATGACATTTGTTAATGAGTCCGGTCTTTACAATCTTATTTTCCGGAGTAATAAACCTGAAGCTAAAGTTTTCAGGAAGTGGGTAACAAATGAAGTTCTGCCAGCCTTGCGAAAGCAAGGAAATTACCATATTGCTGATGCCGGCAAAATGGTAACAATAAGCGAACGCAGGAAACAAAAGGCTTCTGAAATGAATAATTTAATATATGAAGCCCTTGTCATTTCGGGAAGCGCCCGTAAACTTGCAGATAGACTTAAAATTAGCGCACCTGTGCTTTCACGCATTTCAGCAGGAGATGCAAATATTTTCAGCGAAGACATGCTTGCAAAAATTGAAAAAGGATGTAAAATAATAATAGAAGGAACTGAATATACCGTAGATTCTGCAACTAATTTTAATTATCGTTTTACGGATTCGGAAATACTTTCAATGATAACCGATCTAAGCAAATACAAAAGCCAACGTGCGTTAAGGCAAAGTATAATCAGTAAACTTTTACAAGGAGGTGTAAAATGAATAAGCTATTTTTTACAACCCGTAGTGAAATGACAAACTTCGCACAGGCACGCAAATTAGAAATAATACGTTGCCGCTTAGTATGCGATCATGGGATGCATTGTTCCTCTATTCTTCTTATAGATGATAAGCAAATGGTGCAATACAGGCTTTTAAGATGTAAACTTTGTAAAAATAAGGAGGTATAAATGGGAACTACTGAGCAAACTACCCACATCCTCCAGTCATTGGAAAGTAATATACTCCAAATGGATACACCTGAACATTTTGTTAATTCGTTAGATGATCTGTTTTCTTGCTTTATTAATGACGATACAGGACTTGCTAATGAAGCAATTCAAAGAAGCAGAATTTATATGCATTATTTGAATTTGAAAGCTTTCCTTCAGGAGTTAAAATAAGTGAAAAACGAATAGTGAAAAAGCCCTGCAATTGTGGGGCTTTTATCATTTTGTTGACGTCAACAAAATGATAGGGATTTTTTTTGTTTATATTTGGTAAATTTTAAAACTGAGCAAAAATGGATATTAAACCAAATTACAAGTACAAACGGTATTTATTTACTGAAGAATCGCATCAATATGCAAAACTTATGAATATTAATTTTTGGAGCACACTGGATGATTTACAAAAAGCTAATCCTGAACATCAGATTCATCTTGACATTGATGTTGAATTGTTACACCACGGTTATTGTGAGATTTTAGAAATTCGATGTGAGCAAAAGAATATTGAAAAGGACGCTCTTCACTTAATGGAGCGTCTTTATCAATTAATCCCGCTTCAACTGTACCCGGAATTCGATAAAAAAGATGTGATATAAATTTATCAAATGTAACTTTTTCCAATAAACGTTCTAAATGGCTAATGGTTAAATATGCATAATTTTCTTTTATAATTTTATTTTCAGGTATTTCTATTTTTAATCCATTTAAAGGGTGATTATTAACAAGGCTATTGCCTTCATTATCCTGAAAGTCGAATGCTATAATAAATTTCATAATATTTTAATTTAAGGGTTAACAGAAGCATTAATTGTAATTGTTTGAACTTGTTTTGGAATCATAAGCGGTTGAGCATATACATCAAGTATATTCGTCATGTAATCCATTGAGTAAACTTTTAAACCGTTCTGACGTTTTTCGGAGGCAGTATTAAGCCGTACAAGGCGTTTAAAATGCTTATCAATGAATTGCCCCACGTTAACTGTATCAGGTAAACTAAAGCCTCCAAAACAATGCAGGGTGCTATGAATTTTATTAAGCAGCTTTAGCCGTTCTAATCCTGTTTGAATATCGGGAGCATCTTTGTGAGTATCTTCGTAAATATCAAAGCCAATCCTGAAACGTATTAAACAATCGCCTTCCTGTTGTCGTTTGCCCTGCGTTTCCCACTTGATGTTTTGTATATCAATAAGGCAGCAAGGAAACTGCACCGGATATTCTTCTTTAGGAAATTCGAGTTGTCCTTTCTCTTCATCAATCCAAAGTAATTCGGGAACTTCGTTTTTAAGTCGGGTTAGTAAAGATAAATATAGGATGTCCATTTTAGTTATGAGTAAATTAGTAAAATAGTGAATTAGGAGTTATGAAATATTTTATTGATTACTTTGGTAATTAATTGTTCTAATTTATGAGTAAGTAACTTGCTTTCGCCAATGAATCTACGCCGTGGCATATCCATTTTGCGGGTAAATGGTTTTACATACGATTCGCCAACTTCATTCTTTACAGTTGATTTTCTGCCTTTACGGCTTTTAATATTGAAAACCTGAGTACTGTAAACCGTGCTCTTGTGGAATTTTTTACGCTTAAATCCTTTTACGCTTTGTGTGCCGGTAAATCCTTCGTTATGTACTTCTGCATAGGGAACGTCAGTTCCAACAGTAACCGAATTAGCGGTTGTACTTACAATACGGATGCTGTTCCTGAGTCTGCCGGAACTTATTAATATACCGCGACCTTTGTTTCTTTTGCTTCCGGGCTTACGAGCTTTCCATGGCGAAGCAGCTTCATCAGTCCATGCCTGTGCTCTGAATCTATCTTTAAAGAAATTAACGGCAACCGTACCCATTTGAGCAGGCAACGTCATCAGCTCCTGTTTAAATTCCCTCTGTATTTTTTGCCAGTCGATATTATTTTCCATAAAAATTTGACTTTACTATTAAATTATTTGTATATTTGCAACGGTTGATAGCCTTACTATCGACCCCAACTTAAGGAAGGTTAGTAATAATCTTCCTTATTTTATTTTAAAGCTGCCGTCTATAATAGCTTTTCTGTTTGTTTTGTAAATCTTACCTTTATAAATTAATATGAACCGGTCAACATTACCCGTTCTTTGTAACCTATCCTTTAAAGTTTTCAACAAATCTTCGGAACTTATTTTGCTTTTAACATTAAGCACAATATTATCAGCTTGTTTAGATGCTGTTCTTATAGCATTATCAATAGCTGATTTTGTCGCTTTCAGGTTTGTTTTAATTTCGTGAACATCGCCATTTATACTTGCATCAGGACTCTTTATATTACGCAAATTCAAATCAGGAAGCAGTTTTATTTTATCTCCTTTATCCGCAAGTTTTTTAGAAGCTGCTGTGTTCTGTTTAATTTCATTCTTATTATGATCCGAATGAACTATAACCGAACCTCCGGAATTGCTTGTATAAACCTCTTTATATTTTGATTCGGGTATTAAATTTAAAGCTTCATTTAAAACCGACTGAGGTACTCCGTTATAATATGGATGCCCTTCAGGAAAAACAAGTCCTTGTTTAGCAAGATTAGTCCTGAACATAGGTTGTACATCAGGATGAATAATTTTATTAGTTGGCGTTTCCGCTCCTCCGGTAAGTTGTTTAACCGTACAACGGCAACCGTAACCATTGGGAGGGTAATAAGAATCCCAAAAAGCATCATCCATATTTTTTTTAACATGATCTAATACTTGATGCTCTTCACGTACACGGGAATCGCCTGCTGTAACATATTCCAATAAAGGCATAGTTTCTTTATGTCGCTCGAAGTCTGTCCATCGGGCAGCCATAGTACTGCTGTTAATAGCGGTATTATATTCCGTTTCCAACCAGTTTGTATTATACTGATAGCTTATTTTTTGTGCAACATCCCGAAACTCTTTAAAACTGCGGATTGTACCGTTTTCATCTTTAAGAGCGCCTGTCATATCTTTAAGCTGATGATAGTTCTTTGCAGCCGAAAACTGATAAACATTTTTCTCAAGATTTTTAAGCATATTGTAATCCGGAGTATTGTAATCTACATTATCGAAGTTTTTACCGAAACCCTCTATTACCGCTGTTTTTAATTTTTCTGCAACGAGAGTTGTTAATTTGGGATCAATATCGCCTTTAGTAAGTTTTCCCTGATAAATGAGTTTGGCAATTCGTGAAGCTTCCTTGTCAAGTTGGGAGTTTGGAGTAGGGAGTTCTGAGTTTATAAAAGACTCCGAACATATAGGACACGAATGGTATATATTATTGAACGAGGTAAACTGTTCATAACTGCCCGCTTTTACTCGCGGGCGCCATGAAAAAAAAGTTGATCCCAAAAGCTGAGCCTGTTTTGAGGCTGTTTGGAATTTTTGCCCGGGTCCTGATTCGCCGGTATTGAAAAAGGATTGTTGGCGGCTGCTTTTTCTTCATCCTTCTTTTTCTTCAGCTCATCGTAATTGTCAGGTTTTGGAATTCCGTAGGTTTCATAGTAGTAATCGTCACTAATAGGAATAATATTGTTAAGCTGTGAATCAACTGCAATTCTTGCGGTTAAACTCATTGCTTCATCTTCGGTAAAATCAAACTCACCATCGGCAGGATAACCATGTTTTAATAACAGATCCCTGAAACCAAAATTAAGAGCATGTTTAATAAAAAGTTTATCAGCGAATTCAATTTCATCTTCTACCTCTTTATGCACTTCTCCAAGTGCACGGGCGCCTTTGTCGCCGGCTTCTGTAGTTAGGGTTTGACCTACTATAAGCTTTGATATTTCAGCGTTACATAACTCTATAAGTTTGCTGTATAAATCGGATGAACCTGTTTTGCTTGTAGATTCTACAAACTCAATATTAGTTCCTTCAGGGAAAATACACCACGACGAACTTCCCGCTTCTTCCATGCTTGATTTAAGCTGAGTGCGTGAATTTTCATCATAAGGATTGTAAGTTCCCTTCCTGAGTGGTTGTCCGAATAATTCAGAGTACTGACTGTAATCGCCCAAGCAATTACGTTTATAAATAACATATTGGGCAGCTTTAACTAAAAGTCCAAGGTCTCCGGGTTCTCCGGCTTCAAGCATCATGTTATTATACGGAGCTTCACGATAAAGTATTCCGTCCTGATCATTCTGATTAATCAGAATAAGTCCTTTTTCAGGAACTACATGTTTACGTGGAATAAGATGGGGAATTATACTATTTTGGTTAAACTCAAATTCAATTAATGTATGTCCCCAAAAACGGCAATCTAACAAGCTGTCAAGCATTTTTACAAATGACGGCGATTTAATTAATTCGCAAATAACTTCATTTTCCTTGCCGTCCTTAGTGAAAGTAATAGGCGATTTCAATACTGCAATTTTACGTTTATCAATAACAGAGCTTAAATGAGCATCTAAAAGGATATCAGAATATAAATCGAAAAGTTTTATTTTTCGCGGAAACTGAATATTTTCGGCTGTTTGTATCGCCTGTCTCCATTTTTCAATATCCTGAGTTGTGCGTTGTATCTGACGTATATCTATCTGTTGAATAACCATTTTGCCTTTTGGAGCTTTGCCGGCGGTTCTGCTTGCTGTAATTGTTTTTGCCATGTTAGTTTTGAGTTATGAGTTTTGAGTAACGAGTTGGGAGTTATGAGTTTTTAAAAATGATTATTTCTTTTAGGATTGCTTCCGTATAATAACTGTCCATGTATGGTTTGTGGAGATAATACCGGCAGATCAGGAGGATTAATATAACCTTTACTAACTTGTTTTAACCATTCGAGCGCCTGTTCGTATAATACTACTCTCGACTCAGGCATTTTTTGCGGATTGTGAATGATATGAAGTCTGTATATTGCTATATCTAAAGCATATTGAAGTATAACTTTATTTCGATTATTTCCAGTTTTATTGAAAATGTTATTTACATCGTAACGACTGCTTAGATAACCTTTCATTTCTTCTAAAGCTCTGTCTTCTGCTTCTTCAATAATAGTAGCATCACTTCGGGTTAAAGCAGTTAGTATATCAGCATGTATTACTGCCGGATAATCTGTGGATGTTATAAATGAGCTCATATTAAAAACGTTTTTTGTTAGTAGTAAAATTTCTTTTTCCTAATTCAATGGGCGATGAAGCTTTGATTTTATAATTCAGAATAAAATAACCCCCTTCCACTGCATCGGGTCCGTCAACCGGAGCCGATAGCTGTGGATATACTGCCTTGAACTGCTCTTCCAAGCGTTGCATGTGGGGGTTATTTTTTTCATCAATATTGAAAATAAGTTTACCGTTACGGTTAAGAGGTTCGAGATTCCCCTCGATACGGGCGAATTTGTCGGGTTTGCTGCGATTATCAGGAGTAATAGGTACTGAGTGTCCATTAAGCTTTTCAGCTTCTTTAAACAAAGGCATAAGTACCTGTTCGTAAAACGGATCCTGCAAAGAGTTATTTTCGATATAATTGTAAACATGAACTTTTTCTTCCTTTTGTTCAAGTTCATAAAAATAATTCACGAACTTGCTGTTATTAGCCCGTTCCAATCTGCAATTGTAAACATAAAGCACTCCGTTTAATAAGCCAAGCTGCACTACTGCTTTATAGCAATTCTTTTTATTTTCCCTATTACTTGGCGAAGGGTCGCCATAGTTCACAATAAATTTATGAGAAATTAATCGAGGACATTTAGCCCATTGTATTTCCTTAAATACTGCCCCCCGTGTAATGGGATTATTATAAAATTCTTTTTGAATTGCTGAAAAACTATAATTACTAAGATATTCATCAATATCTTTTTCGCTGTTTTTTTCGGGCCAGGAGGATTTCCCATTTTTGTCACGCACATTAATAATATCAACATGCTTTGCTTTCTTCATTGCACGAGTTATACAGCAGTCTTTTGCAATGATATTACCATTGAATATATAACGATATGACCCTGATATTGAAGCTGTAGCCAATAAAGCTTCTTCTATCCATTCCCATTTATCATTAATTATTTTAGGGTTACGGCATTCTTCATCTGTATCAATATCATCAATTATAATCATGTCCGGGCGAAAATTATCATTTCTGGTGCCACGAGGACTCTGACCGGCTCCGATAGCCCTGAATGATACTCCTGCTACCGTAGTAAATTCGCTATCTTCCCAATGACCCATATAACGTTGATTGCCGTAATCGTGCTTGATATGCTGGCTATTTTCAAGAAATAATTTATATGGTGTTAGTAATCTGCAGGCTGCATCGAAAGTGGAAGATACAATTAGAACGTTTTTAACTTTTCCGGTAAAAGCCAAATACATGGCTTCCATCATAATCCTTGCAGATTTTGCAAGCTCACGGCTCCATGCTCTTACTTCGTACCAGCGCTCATTTGCCATTAAGCGCTGAGTAGCTTTAATATGAAACGCTGCCGGTTTCGCTGTACAATACTTTTGAAAATGAAATATAAACCATTCTTCAGGATTAGCTTCTATGCGTTTAATTCTTTTAAGTTTTCCCGCTTCCGATTCTTTGGGTATAGCGGTACTTTCAAGAATATCCCTGCGAAATTCTTCCCAAAATTGAAGCGAACTTTTATCTTTAAGTTTCATTTTAATGACAACTCAATTTATGTTTAATGAATCCGTCCTGATATGTGATAAACTCTTTAGCTCTTGCAAAATCAACTTCTTTTAGCCATTCTGTAAATTCTCGAAATACAGAAATTGTATCGCTTATGCTTGTTTCAGCTTCAAGACTTTTAGCTGCGGATGCAAGCTTTGAGATTGTGTCAGCTTCTTTGGAAGTGGCAAATCTACAACCTCTATCGCGTGATGAAATAGAGTTATTGAGTTCAGATATTTGAATATAAATCCTGCGTAATTCCTGTTCACGAGTAATTGCAAATGAACTCTTGAGCAGTTCCCAATTTTCGTTTTCGTCATTAACCCATTTAGAGAGGGTTTTTTCACTTATATTAACTTTTTCGGCAATCTCCTTTTGGTTCAGTTCGCTCTTTAAATACAGGAGTTTCGCCCATTCTTTTTTCTGTGATATTGTTGCCTCCATACATGATATTTTAGGCAAACATAATTAAACGAGTAGATAAATCGGAATTGTTATTTTTTCAGTTCAAAAATTCCTGTACTCAACGTCAAATATATGGTAGTTAATAAAGTAAGGTTTGCGCAACGTTTTTTTTCATTACATTTTTGCAATCTCAATTATTCGACATGAACAAATTCCAATTTAAAGCTATTGATAAAAACACAGCAGAAATCTATTTATATGGATTTATTGGGGAATTCATGGGTATTGGCGCCGGGGAATTTGCAGAACAGCTTCAGGAACTGTCAAAAGAATACAAAACAATAAATGTCAGGATTAACAGTGGTGGCGGTAGCATATTTGAAGGTATTGCCATTTATAATCTTATTAAGCAAAGCAAATGCGAAATCAATACATATATTGATGGTATAGCAGCCAGTATGGCTTCTGTTATTACTCTTGCAGGGAAAAAGATTTACATGAGTAAATACGCAAGACTCATGATTCACCGTCCTTCAGGTTTTGCTGATGGTGATTCTGAAACATTAGTTGAATATGCAAAACAAATGGATACTCTTGAAAAAGACCTTGTATCTATTTACGCTCAAAGAACAGGAATGAGCGAGGGTGAAGTAAAATCGCAGTACATGAAACGCGGTATTGATAAATGGTTTACTGCGCAGGAGGCTATTTTAGAAAAACTTTGCGACGAAATATATGACGGTCCTGTTGTTACTATACCTGCTGACGCTTCTAAAACGGCGAAAGCAAAAGAAATGTGGAATTCTTATAAACAAATTAATATTAACCAAAATCAAAATGAAATGAAAAATCTCGCTATGCTTATTGCATTATTTGCTATGGATTCTACTTCAACTGAAGAACAAATTGTAGCAAGAATGCAGAAAGAATTTAACGATCACAAAATTGCAAAGAAAACGATTAACGATCTCGAAGCAAAACTAAAAACCTTTGAAGATAAGGCAAAGGCTGATCATGAAAACCGTGTAAAGAACCTTGTTGAAAAAGCTGTTACTGACGGTAAAATTACCGCAGACCTTAAAGACAGTTATACTGCAATGGCAACCGCCAATTTTGATGCTGCCGAAAAAGCTTTAAATGCAATGAAAGCTTATAATCCTGTTCACGGCCAATTAAAAGCCGGCGAAGCGCAGCAAACTGACGAAAGAGTAAAATGGAGCTTTGTTGACTGGCAAAAAAACGATCCTAAAGGACTTGCTGAAATGAAAGAAAAGGAAGTTGACAAATTTAAAGCCCTTTTTAAAGCTCAGTACAAATCTGATTTTAAAGCATAACCATTAATCATTAACCATTAATCATTAACCATTAAAATATATGTACACAAAAAAAGGATCCCCTTATTCAGAAAACTTCATTCCTTCAGATCATCTGACTGAGACAAAAGAAGTATTGTTTCCGATTACAGAAAAACAAACACCGGCTTATGCTGCTGTTATACCTGTTACTATCAATGAAATGGGTACTCAAGTTGATGTTGACACTCTTACCGGCGATGCAACTATTAACCTGACAATTGATGATCAAGTGTCAGATGGAGCAGAAATACTTTTGCAATTAACCGCAGATGGTTCAGCGAGAACGGTTACGCTTGGCACAGGTTTATCAGGCGCCTCTATTGTAATTCCTCCAACTGAAACTGTTCAGTCAGTATTAAAATACGACGGAACAAATTTCCGTTTCATCGCAAGCAGTAATGCAAGTGTTGCTAATGGAACTATCACAGCCGCTAAACTTGCTGCTGATGCAGTGGAAACTTTGAAGATTAAAGATGCAAATGTTACACATGCTAAACTTGCTGATGATGCAGTGGAAACTGTAAACATCAAAGATGCAAACGTTACTCATGCAAAACTTGCTGATGATTCAGTAGAAACTGTAAATATCAAAGATGCAAACGTAACGGCTGCAAAACTCGCTACTGATGCTGTGGAAACTTTGAAAATAAAAGATGCAAACGTTACTCATGCAAAACTTGCTGATGATGCGGTGGAAACTGTAAATATCAAAGATGATAATGTAACAGCCGACAAACTTGCCGCAGATTCCGTTATTACAGTTAAAATTGCTGATGATGCCGTAACTACAGCCAAGATTGATGACGGCGCTGTTACCGATGTTAAGATAGCATTGTTAGCGGTTGATACAGCGCAAATAGCTGCTAAAGCTGTTGAAACTGCAAAGATTGATGATTTGGCTGTTACTGCAGCTCAAATTGCTGCCGATGCTGTTGAAACGGCTAAAATAAAAGATGCAAATGTAACATTAGCTAAACTCGCAGTTGCCACAAAGGGTGATATTATGTATTATAATTCAGGATGGCAGGTTTTGCCAATAGGTACAAGCGGTCAAACATTAAAAGTATCATCCGGTGGAATTCCTGAATGGACTACTTAATAATTACAATAACCATTAACCAATAACCATTAATCAATAACTAATATTAACATGAAAAAAACAATTTTCTTTTTGTTCGCCTTAGCGTTCAGTTTGTTTGGAGGAATATCTTTAGGAATTGCCTCCGGTATTAATCCTATTTTCACCACCGGTGGAGTCATGGGTCTCAGTGTATTCATGCAGTCTCAAAAAGGTGTCCTTACTATGGCTATTAGTAAAGAGATTTGGGTGGACTATATTATAGGTAATCTTTTTAAGGATAACGAGTTTTTAAATTATTGCTTTAATGCAGATGCCTTTGTAATTAACGGTACTCTTGTACATATACCTCAGGCAGGTTCCGCATCAGGCGTTAAACGTAATAGAACATCATTACCGGCTACAATCACTCAACGTCAGGATGTTGATATTACTTATGCTCTCGACGAATTTACAACCGATCCTCGTTTGATAGTTAATGCAGATACTTACGAATTATCTTATGATAAAATCGGCAGCATATTACAGGAAGATCTTGCTAATCTTAAAGAACTTATCGCTGAATGGATGCTTTATAAATGGGCTCCTTCCGGTTCAACAAGGATTATAAGAACAACAGGCGCCGCAATAGCTGCACACCTTCCGTCAGCAACCGGTAACAGAAAGAAATTTCTTGTTGCGGAATTGAAAAATGCGCAGAAAATTATGAATAAGGACGGCGTACCCAAAACAGACCGCTACGCATTGCTTTCATCTGATATGTACAGCCAATTACTTGATGACACAACTTTCAATACTACTCGTGATGTAATACGTGATATGAACTTAGCCGAAGGCGTTGTGAACAGACTTTACGGTTTTAATATCATGGAACGCGCAACAGTACTTACTGCCACCAATGCCGCAACTCCTGTTGTTAAAACACCGGATGCAGTATCTGCAGCAACTGATAATGATGTGACTATTTGCTGGCAGAAAATGAGTGTTGAAAAAGCAATGGGTTCAACCGAGTTCTTTGAAAATTTAAAGGATCCTACATATTTCGGAGATGTGTATTCCTCCCTGCAGAGAATGGGTGGAAGAGTTCGCAGGAATGATGAAAAAGGTATTGTACTTATCATACAAGAACCGTAGTAAGATAAAAACCAACCCGATAGGTTCCGTGTGGAGCACACGGTGGAACAAAGAAGGGGTTCGATTCCCCTTCCGGGTTCAAAAGATGAAGCAGATGTACGAAAAAATTTTATCTATAAGTTTTGGCGGAATCATAGGATTTTTCTCAGGAATACTTACCGATAGATTTGTTGAAGTGATATTAATGAGTTTACTCGGCGGAATAGCCGGGTGGTACGGTGGCAAAATAGCAAAATGGATTGATGTAAAATGTGCAAATATTCTAAAAAAAACAAAGAATGATAATAAAACCAATTAAAAGAGGAGTTATCACTTCCGGCTACGGATACCGGACACTTGGAGGTATCAAACAATTTCATCCCGGCATTGATATAGGTGTTATAGGTAATCCAGCAAATGAAGCTGTTGTTGCTGCTAAAGCAGGAAAAATTTCGTGGATAAATGATAATCCTGCCACCAGTGGCGGTTTTGGAAAAGTTGTTTATGTACAATTGGCTGATGGTTGGTATGCCGTATATCCTCACATGTCAAGTATTACTAAAGGTTTAAAGATAGGACAGGAAATTAAAGAAGGCTTTCAGCTTGGAATTATGGGCAATACAGGTTACTCGTTTGGTATTCATTTACATTATGAGGAACGTAGAACTATGGCTGCCGGAAGTAGTAGAGAACCTATTGATATTATTAAATTATACAAAGCATGAAAAAATTACTATTATTACTATTAAGCTCTATTATTTTGTCTTCATGTTGCACCCAAAAAAGATGCAATAAAAAGTTTCCTCCTGTTGTTACAAACGACAGCATCTCAGGCAAAAAGGATAGTATTAATAATTCTCATACCGAAAGCATTAAAGACAGTATTGTTTTTATCGCTCCGGATTCCTCATGGCTTAAAGCTTCAATATCATGTGATAGTTTAGGTAATGTTTATATAAAAAACATCATACAATTACAAAGCGAAAACGGCAAACTTTTACTTCAGTTAAAAGACAACGAATTGTTTATTTCTAATATAACACAACCTAAAGAGATTACTGTACATAGTAAATCAACAAATGATGTAAATTCAAATACCGCTTTAAATTCAAACACAGTTACTAAAACAATAACCGTAAAAGTAAACGAGCTTACATGGTTTCAAAAATTATGGATATGGCTCGGTTATGTTATGGGTATTGAAATATTGCTTTTCATAGTTTATATAATTTTTAAACTTTATTTAAAATTCAAATAACATGGGTAAAATAACATTTATCAAAGGTCAGGGAGGCATGAATAAAGTTGCTGCGGGTAGCGATCACATATCATTGTTGGCATTTTTTCACGCATCGCTTCCGTCAGGTTTTTCTGCAACCGACAGGGTAAAAGAAATTACTGATATTGGAGCTGCTGAAACTCTCGGAATTATTGATGACAAAACTGATGAAACTAAAGCTACCGGCGGTAATGTTTTAGTAACTACCGCAGGCGCTGCGGGTAAAATAAATAAAATTAAAATCGATGGTGTTGAAATCGGAACATATACAGTTGTATTGAATGATACAGAAACTTTAGTCGCTGTCGGTTTACGAGCTTCAATTAATTCAGGTACCGGTACTCACGGATATACGGCTGCCGGTTCAGGAGCTAATGTTGCTTTAACAGCTCCCACCGGGCTCGGAGATTCAATTAACGGCGGCACACATATTACATTTACTTCAACCGGTACCGGAGCTGCAACTATTACACAGTTTACCGGAGGTGTAGATGCTTTTTTTGATGTTATACATTATCATATTAGCGAAGCATTCAGAATTAATTCAGGCATTAAATTATACGTTGCCATTTTTGATGTTCCTTCAACTTGGGATTTTGCAGAACTTAAAACAGCTCAAAACTATGCAAACGGACAAATCAGGAATGCAAGTGTATTTTTGAAAGGTGTTACATTCGATACCGATCATATAGATGCTATTCAGGCAGTACTTGATGAATTGGAAACTCTTTATAAACCTATTTCTGACGTAATTTATATTGCTGACATTTCTTCAGTAAGCGATCTTACAACTCTTGATGATTTGACATTACTTGATAATGCAAAAGTATCAGCAGTAATTGCACAGGACGGCGGAGCAACCGGAGCTGCATTGTTTGCTGAAAAAGGTTACAGTATTGGTGTTGCAGGAGCTGTAATCGGAGCTATCAGTCTTGCCTCAGTAAATGAAAACATCGGTTGGAGAAAAAAATTTAATATGGCAGACTTGGAATTGGATGTTCCTGCTTTTGCAAATGGTACTCTTGTAAACACTTTGTCTGATAATGCTCTTACAGCTATTAATGATAAGAATTATATTTTTTTACAAAAAGAAACCGACTATGCCGGTACGTTCTTTAATGATTCGTGGACTGCAATAATCCGTACCAACGATTATGGAAATATCGAAGCTAACCGGACAATGGATAAAGCTATTCGTGGTGTGAGAGCTAATTTATTACCTGAAGTAAACGGACCGGTATTAGTTGATGGTACTACAGGAAAATTGGCAATTGATTATGTAAAATTTTTGGAAGGCATTGGAGGCAAAGCATTGGAAGATATGGAAAAAGCAGGCGAATTATCAGGTTATGCAGTAGTTATTGATGCTGATCAGAATGTAATTTCTACTTCAAATATTACAATAGCAATTGTTAACATACCAACAGGTGTTAGCAGAAATTTCACAGTTAAAATAAGTTACTCAACTCAAATTTAATTACTATGATACCTTTAATAAACGGCGTTTCTTATGCTTATGCAGATATAATTGTTAACATCATGGGAACTACAATTGCAGGTATTACTGCAATACAGTATGATGATGAACAAAAGAAAGAAGATCATTTAGGCGCAGGCAGGTACCCTGTAGCACGTACTTATGGCGAAAAGAAAGCAAGCGCAAGTATTACGCTTGATATACTTGAAGTGGAAGCTTTACAAACAATTGCCCCGGGCGGCGATATTGCTTCTTTGCCTCCTTTTGAAATAACTGTATGTTTTTTGAATCAGGCAGGTTTGTTAAAAACACATAAACTTAAAAACGTTGAGTTTATGAAAAATTCACGTACCGCTAAAAGCGGAGATATGAGTTTGCCGGTCGAAATGCCTTTACTTGTAAGTCATATCATTTGGAACGCATAAACCCCTAATTTACTAATAACCTAATTTACTATTTTACTAAAAAACACGAAAATGAATACACAAGAAAAAACTACTGAAGAATTAGAACTCGAAAAAGAATTAACCGCTATAGCTGCAAAGCATAAAGTTGAAACTGTTTACATAATAGAAGTTCCATTCAGAAAAGAAATTTTAAAAGCATATCTTAAATATCCCGATCGCATAACTTTTGGAGCTTCGTTAAGTCTTCAGGAAAGAGCTCCAATAAGAGCAAAAGAAATTCTTTTAAAAGGTATGTTCTTAGAAGGAGATAATAGAATACTTACGGAAGATGAAGCCTTCTACAGTGCCTGCACTATCATTGACGAAGTAATGAATATCAAAACCGCCTATTTAAAAAAAAATTAGAAGAGCGAAAGATTGATGAAAGGGATGGATCAGATGATATTAGAAAAATAAACTCATTCATCCGTATATATTTACACATCAATCCTGATACTCTTACTGATGACGAATGGGCTACAGTTTGGTGTGAACTAAAATGGGCTATATCTAAAGGACACCCGAAATTTACATTTATTAATTTACCTCATTAATGAATCAAACAGTAACATTTACAGCATTTTTAAGAGACCAATTTAGCTCTCCGCTAAATAAATTAGCTGCTAAGAGTGATGCTGCTTTTAATCGAATAAATACAGATTTTGAAAAATTGGCGATTAGTGGCAAATTAGCAGCCAAGTCAATTTCGCAGATTGATGAAAGATTAGACCTCTTAAAAAGAAGCAGATCGCTTTCTATTGATACAACTGCTATAAAAACTGCAAATAAAGAAATTAAAGCTTTAGAAGCTGAAAGGGCAAAACTATCCGGAGAAAACAGTACCGGTATTGGGGGCATAGGATTACTTAAAGGTTTGGGTATAGGTGTTGGAATTGCAGCTTTGTATAAAGCAGGACAATTTTTAACGGGTTCAGTAGGCGAATTTAATGACTCTGCACAAACAGAAGCTCAAATTAAAGCAGGTTTATTATCAACAAAAGGTATTAGCGGTAAAAGTTTATCGGGATTAAAATCACAGGCTAATGATTTACAAGGAAAAACACTTTACGAAGATGATACAACTCTCGCTGCTGATCAAATTCTATTAACTTTTACAAAAATAAGAGGCGCTATTTATGACCAAGCTGTTCCTGCTATTCAGGATATGGCTACTAAAATGAAAATAGATTTATCCAGTGCAGCACTACAAGTTGGAAAAGCATTGAATGACCCTATACTTGGAGTAACGGCATTACGAAGAGAAGGAGTACAATTAACTGAAGCACAGGAAAAACAAATTAAAACTTTTATAGCTCTTGGTCAGCAGGAAAAAGCTCAGGCAATAATTTTAAAAGAATTAAACACCGAATTTGGAGGAAGCGCAGAAGCAGCTGCAAAAGCTGGTACCGGAGGTTTTACAATTTTAGGTAATAAAGTAAAAAATTTAAGTGAAACTATTGGCGAAAAGCTTACAACAAATTTAGGCGGGCTTTCAAAATCGCTCGGTAAAGTAGTAGATAAAGTTACAGATTGGATGGAGATACCAATGAGCATGAAATTAGAAGATGAACGTATAAAAGTTAATGCACTTGCTTCACAAATAATGACAGCCAATGTACCGGCAGAAGAACGTAACAAATTATATGATGAATTAAAAATATTAGCTCCTGATGTTGTTTCGGGACTTGATAAAGAAAATATCGCTTATAATAAATTAAAAATAAATTTAAAAAATTATAATGATGAAATGTTACGATCTGTAATGATCGAAAGTCAAAAAGAAAAATTAAAACCTTTAGCAGAAAGTTTATTAGATGCTCAAACTAATTTGGCAGAAAAACAAAGTGATATTAATATATTAATGGCTGAAGCAGCTAAATACAGTCAGTATGGTGATTGGATAACTGCAACAAAAAATAATGAAAAATTATCTATAGGGATGAAAGCAGCTTTAATTAAAGAAAAAATATCAAATGAAACTGGAAAAAATTACGGAAAATTAACAAGCATCTACAATCAATTAACAGATGCTTTAACAAATAATAAATACATAGGTAATAATAGTATTTCTTCATTAACCGCAACTGTTGCAAAGATACAAGCTAAAATAAATAAGCAAATGCAATTATCATCGGAAGCTATAAAAGCAATAGGCGGTGATCCAGGTAAATTGCTTGCTGATGGCACCGGATCAGGAACTGGTAATGGAGAAGGAACTGGACTTGATGACGGCATAAATAATGTTTCCGGCGGCGTAGGTGTAAAAAACATTACCATAACAGTTCAAAAGATGATAGGTGTAGAAGGAAATATTGTTACAAATAACATTAAGGATATTGAAAGCGATATAGGAGCTGCAATAGATAAAGTATTACTCACAGCGTTAAACGATGCAAACAGGATGGGAGGCGATTAATGAGTAGATATAGCATTATATTGCAAACGTTAGGTAAGCAGCTATTAACGCCTAAATTTTTTGTGCCAGGTAAGCCCTTAAATTCTCAAGGAAGTGATTTTGTTGCGCCTCGTGCTACATATTCGGATAGTGTTCGCATGAATAGCGGTTCAAGCGAAAGTGATGTTCAGAGTATGTTCGGTTTACCAGTGTGGGCAGACGTAGTGTTAAAAGACAATATCGCAAACGGCAGACAGATACAATTGCTGTGGGTAACAGTTTCGGTATCTATGAAAAAAAATATTGTAAAAACTCCGGTACAAGGCAAAAATGGAACTGTTAAAGAATATATAAGCGATGGCGATTATGATATAATTCTTGAAGGAGGATTATTTGACGAAAACCCAACACGCTATCCTATTGAAGAAATGAACACCTTGGTTTACCTGTGCAAACTTGCAGAAGCTTTGCCTTCATTAAGTGGATATATTCAAATTTTCGGCATACACAATATAGTTATAGAATCATTTGATTTTAAACAGGAAAAAGGTATTCAAAATGCTCAGATATTTACTATTAGAGCAATAAGTGATGAACCAATAGAACTTGTAGAAGAATGAAAAAGTTATGTTCACATATAACTATTGGTAAGTGGTCATTTGATTACGTTGTTGACGTTGTTATTAATCAATCTATCGAAACCTTAACGGATACCTGCACTATAACCATTCCACGCAAATTGAACTGGAACGGGGCAGCAATTGCAATGGGCGATTCAACAATTGGCGAAGAACCTATTTTGAAAAGAGGAGATAAAGTTATTGTAAGTATAGGTTATGATGGAGTCTTTAAAACACGTTTTATTGGTTATTTAAAGGACATTAAAAGTGGCACTCCGGTTACAATAACTTGCGAAGATTCGATGTGGCTTTTGAAAAAAGGCAATATCACTAAAAGTTATTCGGTTAGGGGTACCTTAAAACAATTGCTTACCGATATTCTTCCTAAAGAAATCGAATTTGTGGTTCCTGATACGTCAGAAATGCAATATTTAGAACCTGTAAATTACACAAAACTAACACCTGCGCAAATATTAGAACAATTAAAAAATAACAACATTTATAGCTATTTCAGAAATATTACCGAAAATGGAGTAACACGCCCGGTATTATATTCAGGGCTGGCATATTGGTTGAATAGAAAGGAGCAATCTTTCAAATTCGGGTATAATATTATAAGTGAGGATCTCACTTACAAAAGAGCTGAAGATGTAAGTTTGAAAGTTACGGTAATCAGCAATTTCCGAAATGGTAAAAAAATCGAAACATCTTATGGCGATGATGATGGAGAAGTAAGGACATTAAATTGTTTTGAATTAACACAAAACGATATTGATATATATGCTAAAAAAGAAATTGAAAGATTAAAACATACAGGATATTATGGCAGCTTCACAACATTTGGCGAGCCGGC
>Ga0247841_10005852_pt1 | contig 19526 bp, 14 predicted proteins | sample LaCruzMarch2015__2_FD_192410 | JGI IMG/M metagenome (GOLD analysis project Ga0247841, IMG submission 192410) | Freshwater microbial communities from meromictic Lake La Cruz, Castile-La Mancha, Spain - LaCruzMarch2015_18m | ecosystem: Environmental > Aquatic > Freshwater > Lake | place: Spain... | reverse complement strand
GCATGTTGATCACGGTAAAACCAAACTCTTGGACGCCATTCGTCATACGGATATTGTCGCCACTGAATCCGGGGGCATTACTCAGCATATTGGCGCTTATCAGGTTACTATCAAAACCAAAGAAGAAAAATCGAGAACAATTACATTTTTAGATACGCCAGGTCATGAAGCCTTTTCGGCTATGCGTGCTCATGGCGCCAATATTACTGATGTGGTTATTTTGGTGGTGGCAGCCAATGACGGCGTTAAGCCGCAAACAGCGGAAGCGGCGTCTCATGCCAAAGAAGCCGGTGTACCGGTCGTAGTGGCGATCAATAAAATTGATCTTCCTGAAGCAGATGTGGAGCGAACTAAACGACAATTGTCGGATATTGGACTTTTACCTGAAGAATGGGGTGGCACGACACCAATGGTTTTGGTTTCCGCCAAAAATGAAGAAAATATTGATGAACTTTTAGAAATGGTTTTGCTCGTCGCGGACTTAAAAGAAATGAAAGCCGATGCCACAATTCCAGCCAGCGGCGTGGTGATTGAATCCCACATGCAAGCCGGCAAGGGTCCCTTAGCGACCGTTTTAGTTCAAGAAGGAACTCTGAGGCTGGGCGAACCATTGATTATTGGTCAAACCTATGGCAAAGTCCGAATCATGGAAAATTATATGGGCAAATCTATTACTGAAGCTGGACCATCAACACCGGTTCAATTAGCAGGCTTGCAAAGTTTGCCGGATTTTGGCGACCGGTTCGAAGTAGTGGCCAATGAAAAAATTGCCAGAGAATTGGTAGCGACTAAAACCATCAAACGAAAAGTTTTATCCATTAGCCAACTGTCTCAAGATATAAAAGAAGGCAAGATTAAAGAATTAAAAATTGTTTTGAAAGCTGACGTGGCCGGAAGTTTGGAAGCCATTCGGACATCTTTAGAGCGTATTTCGACTGAGGAAGTAACAATCAATATTATTCACGAAGGTGTCGGCGATATATCCGAGTCCGATGTCAATATGGCGGTGGCTTCTCAGGCTTTGGTGATTGGTTTTAGAGTCAAAGCTAATGCTGAGGTGATGAGTCTGGCCCGACGTGAAACAATTAAAATTTCAATTTATGATATTATTTATCAATTGCTCGATGATCTAACGGCGGCTCTTTCGGGACTTCTGGAACCGGAAATTGTGGAAACGGAAATTGGCCGGCTCAAAGTGTTGGCAGTTTTCCGCACGACTAAAAATAAGAAAATTATTGGTGGCAAAGTGACCTCTGGTCGTTTGGAAACCAATGCCCAGGCGAAAATATTCAGAGACAGGGAAGAAGTGGGCGTAGGAAAAATTGATAGCTTACAATTGGAACAGAAAAAAGTTTCCGAGGTTTTAGAAAACTTTGAATGCGGTCTGGAAATTGAAACTCTAACCAAAATTGAAGTCGGGGACTCGATCGAGTGCTACAAACACGAAGAAATTACTCGAAAGTTATAAATTGGCCTAGCGGACTCATTAAGGTTGACTTGTGATTATTTTTTTTGGTAAAATGTTTTTAACTTAAAGTGAGGAGGATTACGCATGTCGCAACCAGATAACGCCCGACTGCTGCGTAGACTTTCGGACTTCATGCACCAGACACTCTGGCCCAGGTTGTACCTTAGTATTGGCGAAGCGGCGAAGATCCCAGACATTAGCATTCGCCAGATATCTTATTGGACTGATAAAGGAATCATCAAGTCGGCGGCCGAAGAAGGCGATAACCGCATCTATAACATGCCCAATTTAATACTGGCCTTCATGATTAAAATCGGTCTTGACGATGGTTATAGTCTGGAAAAAGCCAGCGAACACGCGCAGTGGTTTTTCAATTTCTTCCAATTTGATCCCGATGTTGAACCCAGCGAAGCATCTGATGACGAGCTGGAAGAATATAGTAATCATAAATTGATGAATTTAGGCAAAGAGAAAATTCTAGCCGCTTTCTATGGTTGCGTTCGAGAACGCTTAGTGGTCAGTATCAAAATCTTTACGAGTTTAAAGATCTGTTCGCGTCGACAAGCTTGCTATTGGACGGACAAAGGTCATATTGATTGCTTAGAGGAAGAAGACGGCGACAAAAAACAGCGGATCTATGGGTTCTGGGCAATTTATAAAGCTTATTTAATGAGCGAAGGAATGGTCAAAGGTATCTCGCTTGATGCGGCCAATCAGTCTGTTACTGGCGAATTCAACGAGGTCAAAAAGCTTTTGGAACAAGGGGTTGAACTTTCCAGCCTTTTGCAAACGCAAGGGACGGATTTAACCTGTCAGGCGATCATGACAGAATTACCTCCGGTCGGTTTAGAACAAGTAATGGATATGTATTTGACAAGCGTTTTTGTTTTAGCACCTAATCCATTCGGTCAGCTGTATACGGAAACGCAGCTCTATGCGGCGATGAAGAGCGGTATTGCCAGGTTGATCGACAAGGGTATCTTGGAATCAACAAATATACACGGAGAAAATCCGGTCCGTCTGCGCTTAAGCGCCAAATATCAGCAACAATTACATCGTCTTCTTGTAAAAGATTAGTAACAAATCGGCATCAGGTGCCGATTTTTTCTTGACCAAAAGAGAGTTTTGAGTTAAAATCGGACTAACCTTGACAATCAAAATTTTGAAGGAGAAAACCCATGGCTGTCGAATCCCCTTCGACGACACCTCAGATTAATCTTGACCGCATAGTGGGTATCATCCTGAATTTGCCTTTTGATAGAAAAATGGATATTTTAGATTTTGTTCAAGATCACTCAATAGAGGAAATTGCGGCAAAATTTAACAAATTTTGTCTCACTCGAGGTCAGATAGAAGACTTAAAAGCCCGCCTGATTAGAGAATTACGACCGATCGAAAAAGGAATACCGGTAACAAAGCCACCTGCACCTCCGCCAAAAACGGAGCTGGAGCTGGCTGATCGGTTGGTCCTTTTGGAATATATCTTCGGGCAAGCAAATTCATTCGTAAGGAGGGTATTGAGCATGACTCGATCGAATTTGGTAACTGGCGTGACTGATAAGACCGCAGCGCTCTCATTCGAACAGACAAGGGCGCTACTGTTGGTTTGGGCGTTATTAGACAGACCACAAACGATCAACTATCGCGAGCTGACAGCAGCAGCAGGCAAAGACAATATTCAATACGCCTATTCGATTCTGAATCAACTGAGTAAGATCGGCCTTCTGAAGCTCGAAAGAGGTTTTTATAGTCGCGGAGAAAAAACCAGTTTCTATGTTTCCAATCTGCCGCTTAAGGCCGAAGAGATTTTTGGCGTAAAAATTCTGGCTGATACGGTGTATGAACTGGTCAGCCTGGAATTGCCGAAAAACATGAAATTAGTTAAACCGATAGCTCCAGTAAATTTACCACCACCAGAAAAACCGGCAGATCCGATTTTGCGTGTGCCTGCCGGTCCGCCTGTATCGGCACCACCGCCAACTTATACTCCGCCGCCTCCACCGGTAGACGAGCCGGCGCCAGAAAGGATTATCTCACCCACCGAAGTTCCGGAGCAACCGGAAAGATTAGTCGAAACGGAGGACTTAACAGTGGTGCACGCGGAAGTCGTGGAAGAGCCGCAAGTTGTCGAGACCACAGTAGTAGACCAACCGGTCACGACCTTGGCCGTGATTGAAAATCCGGCGGTAACGAAAGCAGAGGCCTTCATCCAACAATTGACCTCAGAAGTGATTGAGCTGACTGGCGAGATCACTGAGAAAGAGGCCGAGATTGGGGATATCGAAATGATGCGCGATATTATTGGCGATGAAGCAACTGATGCTGAAATTTCAGCCAGACGCGCACAAATCGATAGTAATAGGGCAACCATCAGACAACACAACGGTAGATTAGCATTAATCCGTCGGGGCATTTCGGCCCTGAAACGATAACCGAGACTTAAGTTCTCGGTTTTTTAATTATATTGACAAATTTAAATTTGGAGATATAATAAAAGAAAAGTCGTCGAACTCGTTTTTGGAGGGTTAAAGCCCTCGGCATTTTAAAAAAAAGAAGTTTTTTGGCTTATCTGGCCCCGCTTTTCGGCATTCGATTTCTTGATGAAAGGAGGTGAAGGAGATGGCGGATCAAACCATGGTGGCAATTATCGTCGTTACCAACTGGTTGAGTTCTTACCGCAGGGCATTATCGCTGGCAAATCTTGCCGGGGATTTTGTTTATCCGGTGGTGAGAATTAAACCGGAAATAGAAGCAACTGATGAAGATACAAAACAAATGATCCAGGATCTGGTTGCCAACATTCTAAATACAGAATTCAACGATATCAAATTCAAGACGATGACGTCACTGGGTCATATCCGCAACGACTACAAAGAATATTATTTAATCGAGTGTGAAGGCTGGCCAGAACCGAAAGAAAATCATAAGTTATATACTTTTGTCAATCCGTTTAATAAAACACCGACCGGGAATCTTCCCGAAATATTTAAGCGAATTGATAAAATATTTGCCCAAAAAACGACATTTCAAAAGACACGTCGAATCACAACAAGATCAGCAGCTGCTGAAAACTAGATTCCGCTAGCCAAATGGCCGGCGGAATTTTTTTAAATAAATTACTGTTTGATACAGGTATTGTATGTATTCACGAGGACGTTGTACTGTTTGGTTTTGTCGTTAATTTCGGTAAACATAGTATTGAGCTGAGTTTCAATTGTTTTAACTTCTTCAAACTTGGCATTGGACTCGGTACGAAGCTTGGCACCTTCGTCCCATAGAGGTTGAGCTTGAGAAGTGCTGGAAGTATCGGCGTAAATACGATTACCTTCTTTAATTTTTTCATTAGCTTGATTGGCTAGAGTTTGGGAATCGGTGTAAGCTTGGTCACGTTGTTTAACAAGCGCTTCATACTGTGTTTTTTGGGTATTGACCTGAGCGAGTAAATCTTTGTTAGGTAAATTGCAATTTGGTGCGGGACGGCCAAATTCTTGGACTGAAAACCAAGTCGTGCGGGATTCAAAATTGCCCAGATCGGCACTAACGCCAATTTCGGTATAATCTTTGTTTAAGATATTGGCGCGGTGGCCGGGACTGGCCATCCAGGCGTCAACTAAGTCTTTTTCATCGGTAAAATCACCCATGGCCAAGTTTTCTCCGGTCGAACGAAACTGATAACCGGAAGCGGTGACTAGTTGTGATGGCGTAACGCCAGTTGGGGAAGTGTGTTCAAAATATTGGTTATCAATCATGTCTTTGGCTTTAGTATTTGCCGCTTGCGCCAAAAGTGTGTTGGCGGTCAAATCAACTAACCCCTCCTGACGGCGGTAATCATTGGTAATAGTCAGAATAACAGCTGGGTTTAAAGTTCCGGCACGTTGGCTACTTTTTGGTCCCAATAAAGTCCCCGGATTACTGGATTCGCCGGCATTTTTAACCACTTCGGTAAAATTTTGATTAAAAACTTTTTGAAAACTTCGGCTGATTCTGTCTTTGTTTAAATATCCGACCCAAAACGCAAAAGAAAGTAGTGCCAAAGCGACTGCTACAATAGCCATTGAGAGAAATTTGTTTAATCTTTCCATAAGAATATAATATCACAAAATCTTAATTTCGAGAATTTGACAGCACTTGACGTTGTGCTAGACTGAGAGTACGTTCTCAAATTTGGAGGTAATATTAAATTTACAAAATTTACTCAGATCCAGGCTAAATTAGTTGCGGCAGTGGATCTACTTGGCAAAAGGTTGCGGAATCGCACTCCTGAAAAATTAATTGATTTTTCCAAACGCTTTATTGCGCCGTATTTGGCTTTATTTTTAATTGTCGCTTTTGTTTTTACGGCCGGCTTAGTTCATGCGGCCGAAGATTTCCCTTCAGCACCAAATGATGAAGTGCTGGACTTAGCACCGGCCGAAGTCGCCAAAACTGTGACAGCCATTGGTCCTTACACCCCGGTTTTTGAAGAAGATGCGGTCAATGTGGCCCTGGCCATGAAAAATGAAGATTATTTAGGTAAACCCGTCATTACTGAAACCCAAAAGACCGAAGTTCCGGCGGAAAACCGCAAAACCAATATTACTTATACGGTTGAAGGCGGGGATACCATTTCCAGTATCGGTTGGAAATATGGTTTAAAGATTTCTACTATCAAAGCCCTTAATGGTTTAAGTTCTGACAATATTAAACCCGGTCAGACTTTAAAATTGCCGCCAGCCGATCTGTCAGCGGCGCAATTAGCTAAACTTTCAGTGCCAAAATCTTCAGCCGGAGCCAGGACGCCATTTTCCGGGACTTTTGGCCGACCGGTCGGCGGTTGGTTTATTTCCCAAGTTTTTGGTCATACTTCCTTTGAAAGTAACCATACTGGTGTGGATTTCGATTCTCGTTCTGGTCGGAACATTTACGCTTCGGCTTCTGGAACAATCTCCAAGATTGGTCGCGGCTGGGGCGGCGGCTATGGTAACCATATTATGATTAACCATGGTGGTGGTTTCTCGACTCTTTACGGCCATCTATCACAAATTAATGTGTCTAACGGCCAATGGGTCAACAAGGGGCAAGTCATCGGTATTATGGGTTCTACCGGCTGGTCAACCGGTCCGCATTTGCATTTTGAAATTCGGGTTAATGGTCGAACGGTTAATCCTTTACAATACTTGTAAAATAGATTAGAATAGACTCTATGCTTACAGACGAAGCCAAAATTTTTATTAAAGCGGGCAAGGGTGGCGATGGTGTCATCTCTTTTCGACGTGAAAAATTTGTGCCCAAAGGCGGCCCGGATGGGGGAGATGGCGGTAAGGGCGGCGATATATATTTTGCCGTCGATCCTTCAACTCATGCCTTGAGTGATTTTTCTCGACAAAAATACTTCAAAGCTCAACCAGGTGAAAATGGTCGAGCCAAACGGCAGACTGGCCATGGTGCAGATGATTTAACCTTAAAAGTTCCGCCAGGTACTATTATTAGAGAAGAAGGCAAAATTTTATTTGATCTTAAAAATTTGGGCGAAAAAGTTCGCCTGGCTCGTGGCGGTAAAGGTGGTCTGGGTAACATTCATTTTGCTACTTCCACTTATCAAGCGCCACGCAAAGCCACTAAAGGTGAGCCTGGCGAAGAAAAGACACTAACCTTGGAACTCAAACTTTTGGCTGATGTTGGTTTGATTGGGCTACCAAACGCGGGTAAATCAACTTTATTGGCCCATATTTCCAATGCTACTCCTAAAATTGCTGATTATCCGTTTACCACACTGGAACCAAATTTGGGTGTGGCTAACGTTCACGATAAAAATATTGTTTTTGCCGATGTCCCTGGTTTAATTGAGGGGGCAAGCCAAGGCAAAGGCCTGGGAGATAAATTCTTGCGTCACATTGAACGGACTAAAGTTTTGGTCCATTTGCTGGACGTTCAATCACAGGACATTTTAAAAGATTATGAAGATATTCAAGGAGAACTTTGTGCTTGGAATTCGGAACTGCTGGAAAAACCGGAAATAATTGCTCTCAATAAAATTGATACGCTTTTAGACAAAGATGTCACAAAACTGGCTAAAAAATTAGCTAAAAAACTTGATAAACCGATTCTAACGATCTCCGCCGTGTCCGGCAAAGGAATCGACGAACTCTTAAATAAAGTTGAAGAAAATTTGAACTAAAAAAGCTCCGGAGAACTTGTCTTCAGAGCTTGTGCTTAGGCAACACGCCAGTTGATTGTTCGGCCACCGAGCCAGAGACCAATACCATTTTGTTCAAGTGGTACCTGCCAAGGTTCTCTGACAAGCTTGATGGCGCCTGGGTTGAGCGGTAGACCATAGAACTCTGCTCCGAATTTGGATACAAAGTCTTCGAGCCGTTCAAGTAAATGAACCAAGCTAAATACTTGTGCCAATATCGGTAAAGCAATAGGTGCGCTAAAAACGCCTGCTTTGGGTCTCGGCTGAATAGTCTTCATTCCTAATAAATGTGGTGCTGAGTCCGAGCCGAAAAAGAATTTCGGATTACCGGAGGCAGCTGCGGATATAAGCGCAAAACGATCGGTCGATGAATTGGCAACAGGTTTACAGAAATTATGCGGGTAAAGAACTGAAACGGCATCAATATTTTCAATTTGTTCTAATGTCAGTGCGCCGAATACGTCATTCATGGTAAGCCATAAATGGTGCGCGGTGATGGTAGCGGCGACATTTACTGGTAAACTTTTAACCATTTCAACAGCTTTGGCAGTCGAAAGATGTTCCATAATAATTCGAAGATTGGGGAAATCATAAGCCAAGCGTTCTAAAGTCGGTAAAAAAGCTATCTCGGCTTGGAGCATATTGGCGCCAGGTCTTTCGCCGTGAAGAGAGGCAATCATATTTCGCTCTTCAATCCGCTTTAAAACCGGATAAAGACGTCGGAAACTAGTGATGCCAGTCATGTCTGCGCCAGTTGTAACCCCTTTAGGATACCACTTGGTGACCATAATGCCGCAATCAGCGGCTTCATCGATCATATCTGGCGTTGTGGTATCGGTAATCTTAATTGTCCCGAGGGGCTCAAAATTTGTGCCACAGACATTTTGAATTTCTTGACGATACGCGATCCAATCTGGGCCGGTAAGGATTTCCGGAACACAGTTGGGCTCGATGGTGGCACGACCGAACACTTTTGACGTCTCGGGTGCAACATCGACTAGAATTTGACCGCGGCGGAAATGGACATGAAAGTCACTCGGTCGACGAAGCGTCAAGGTCTCCATTATTTACCTCCAAACAGAGAATTGGCTAGATCGATAATGCCGCGCATGCGGTGCGGCCGCAGGAGATTGACAATGCCAATGGCAATTCCGGCATCTACTCCAGCATCTTTAACCTGCTGCACTGCCTCTTGCGACTGAATGCCGTTGCCAATAATGACCGGGGTAGTGACACCACAAGCTCGAACAGCCTTAAATTGTTGGATGACAAAAGGCAAACACTCGGGGCCAGAAAGGCCACCGGGAGTGTCTTTGAACCCGCGTCTTTCGAGCGGCGAAACAGTACTGCCAAAAAGTTTTTTTCTGATATTATATGGCACTAAATTCCAGGGAAAACTATTAGCCAGTCTCAAAGCCTGATATATCCCAAGGCTTGCCACATCTGCGATCAACTCGGCACTGGCCGTCGGCCCAAAATTAGCAACCAAAGGGACGCCGATTTCGCTCAGAGCGGTTGATATTATTCTTATTTCGTCAAGTAAACCATCAAAATTATCCTGACCGACATTGGGACAACCCCAATTGACGTCCAGCGCAAATGGGGAAGCAAAGTCTTTTTGACGCAAACGCGAGTAGATGGCGTAGGCCTGGTGAATTCTTTCGTCCTGCGTATCGGCAACAGTTTCGACCGATAAAAAGAACGGTTTGGGCCAGCGCTGCCAAATATTGTGGTTTAGCAGCTCAACAAGGCCAGGCGTACTCAGACCAACGGCATTGACGACATGATCAGGGAAAGGTTTCCAAGGTTTTGGTGGCTCAATGGCAATACAAGCAGGTATTTTTTCAATCATTCGGCCATACTCATCGAGTTTGAGATTGCCATAACGCTTATAAACCGGGGTTGTTTTAGCGGCAAAAGTAGAATTTTCCCAGGTTTGTCCGAAAAGTTGAAGAAGCGGAGTATGAAAATACGGATCATCAAACCAGTCACGGGCGCCAGGCGCGTTGATTACTGAGCCATAGTCGACCGCGCCATGAAAATCATTCTGGAGAATAATGGCCATTTATGAATCTCCATTCCGGTTGTTAAGGAAGCAACCCCTTCAAATTAGCTTAAGTATAAATAAATAGGTTATAATAGGCAAATAATATGTAACTACTCAGTATGGTAGTGGAAAGAAAATGTCTATTTTCTATATTTGCGGGACTTGACAAAATATTGGCAATTTGATACACTGAGTTTGTCAACTAAGAGAAAGAATAAGGGTGGTAAGACTTACGCTCTAAATTCAACTGATCTGCAAATTAGCAGCAGATATTGCTGTGAATATTTTTTATACATAATTAAACCTGGTGGAACCAGAAGAATAATAAATAAATAGCCAAGGAGACTTTGTGAATCAACAACGCATAATGTTTACTAAGCCAAAGTTTAACATCGAGCTTCCGGATTTGATTGAAATTCAAACCAAAAGCTATGAATGGTTCTATAAAGAGGGTATTCGCGAACTCTTAGACGAAATTAACCCGATTGAAGATTTTACCGGCAAAGTCCTCTCCTTGGAATTTGGCGATTATACCTTTGATCAGCCAGTTAATGACGAAGAGACTGCAAAATTAAAGAATTTGACCTACAAAGCACCTCTAAAGTGCCAAGTTATTTTAACCAATAAACTAACCGGCAAACGCAAAGAAACAAGCGTGTTTTTTGGTGATTTCCCAATTATGACCGATCGAGGTACATTTATTGTTAACGGAATTGAACGTGTGGTTGTTTCTCAGATTGTTCGCTCCTTTGGCGTTCTATTTAATGCCGAGGAAGTGGCTGGCCGAAAACTTTTTGGTGCCAAGATTATTCCTTCACGCGGCGCTTGGCTAGAATTTGAAACTTCCAACCGCGATGTGATTACCGTCAAAGTGGACCGCAAACGTAAAATTCTTTTCACTACATTCTTACGCTCACTAGGCATGACGACCGAACAAATTGAAAAATCTTTTTCTGATATTAATGACAATCCGGATCATGATTACATCAAATCGACTCTCGCTCGCGATACAGCCAAGACTTACGAAGAAGCGACTGTTGAAGTTTATAAAAGAATCCGCCCTGGCGATTTGGCTACTCATGAAACTGCCAAATCATTTTTGGAAGCAATGTTTTTCAATCCAAAACGTTATGATTTAGGTAAAGTCGGTCGTTATAAAATGAACCAACGACTCGGCATGAATCGGTCATTTGACCTCAAAAATCGCATCCTCTTAGTTGATGATGTGGTTGAGGCAATTAAAGAAATAATTAAACTCAATAATGATCCTATGGGCCAACCGGATGACATTGACCATCTAAGAAACCGCCGTGTTCGCGCTATTGGCGAACTGCTTCAAGGCAAAGTTCGAGTTGGTTTACTCCGTATGGAACGCATTGCCAAGGATCGTATGTCTGTGCTTGATCCTGACACTGTGACTCCAGCCCAATTAATAAACGCTCGTCCGATTGCTGCTGTTTTGCAGGAATTTTATGCTTCCTCACAGCTATCACAATTTATGAACCAAACAAACCCATTAGCAGAGCTGGAACACAAACGATGCTTATCGGCTACCGGTCCTGGTGGACTTTCGCGTGAACGTGCTGGTTTTGAAGTTCGTGATGTGCACAGTTCCCATTATGGCCGCGTTTGTCCGATTGAAACTCCAGAAGGACCAAACATTGGCCTGGTTGGTTACATGGCTAGCTACGCTAAAGTTAATGAATATGGATTCTTAGAAAGTCCTTATTTAGTTGTCGAAAAGTCTGGCGCTAAAGCCAAAGTGACCAATAAAGTTGTTTATCTTGATGCCGATGAAGAAGACAAAGCGATAATTGCTCCAGCCTCAACCGAATTGGATAAAGATGGTTATTTCACCGGAGCTAAGCTCGTCGTTAGAAAATTCGGTGAGCCTTCAATTGAAAAACATGACAAGATTCAATATATGGACGTTTCGCCAAAACAGATTGTTTCTATTTCCACGGCTTTGATTCCTTTTGTTGAACATGATGACGCTGTTCGCGCCTCTATGGGATCAAACATGGAACGTCAAGCGGTTCCTTTAATCAAGCCTCAATCGCCAGTTGTTGGCACAGGCATGGAAGCCGCCGCCGCTAAAGATTCCGGCCAATGTATTTATGCCGCTGAAGATGGCGTGGTTACTGAAGTTTCAGCTAAAGAAGTTGTGGTAGATAAACGAGCTTATCATCTACAGAAATTTGTTCGTTCCAACCAGGCAACCTGTTTGAACCAACGCCCAATTGTCAAAGTCGGTGATAAAATTAAAAAAGGTCAACTCTTGGCCGACTCGTCTGCAACCCAAGAAGGTGAATTAGCCTTGGGACAGAATGTTTTAGTTGCTTTTATGACTTTTAAAGGTGGTAACTACGAAGACGCTATTATTATTTCACAAAGATTAGTCCGTGAAGATATTTATACTTCAATCCATATTGAAAATTACACCATTGAAGTTCGCGATACCAAATTGGGACCTGAAGTCCTGACTCGTGATATTCCAAATGTCGGCGAAACCGCTTTAGGCAACCTTGATGATCAAGGTATTATCCGTATTGGGGCTGAAGTTTCTGCCGGCGATTTACTGGTTGGTAAAATCACGCCAAAAGGTGAAACAGAATTGTCAGCTGAAGAAAAATTACTTCGAGCCATCTTTGGCGAAAAAGCCAAAGACGTCAAAGACACTTCCTTACGTTTGCCTCACGGTGAATACGGCAAAGTCGTTGGTATTAAAATTTTCTCCAAAGAAGCAGGCGACGAATTGCCAGCCGGTGTTTACCAATTGGTAGAAGTGGCCATTGCTCAGCTGAGAAAAGTTCAAGTTGGAGATAAATTAGCCGGACGTCACGGTAACAAAGGTGTTATTTCCATGGTTTTGCCAGAAGCGGAAATGCCTTTCCTAGCCGATGGTACCCCAATCGATATTATTTTAAACCCACTTGGTGTTATTTCCCGTATGAACTTAGGCCAGTTAATGGAAACTCACTTAGGTTGGGCAGCTTCTAAATTGGGTTACAAAGTGGCAGCGCCAGTTTTCGAAGGTGAAAACTTCCAAAAAATTCAAGAAGAACTGAAAAAGGCTGGTCTACCGGAAGATGGTAAAGTTCAACTCTTCGATGGCCGCACCGGTGAACCTTTTGCTCAAAAGATTACCGTTGGTATTAAATATATCTTAAAACTTTGTCATTTAGTTGATGATAAGATGCACGCCCGTTCCACCGGACCATACTCCATGGTCACCCAACAGCCACTTGGCGGTAAAAGCCAATTTGGTGGACAACGTTTGGGAGAAATGGAAGTCTGGGCCTTGGAAGCTTATGGCGCAGCCCATACTTTGCAAGAAATGTTGACCATTAAGTCTGATGATGTGGTTGGACGAAGTAAAGCTTATGAAGCGATTATTAAAGGCGAACAAATTCAAAAACCGCAAATTCCGGCTTCCTTCTTCGTTTTGGTCAAAGAACTGCAAAGTTTAGGTCTTAATGTGGAAATGTTAACCCAAGCTGAAGCATCAAAACTTTCTTCCCGAAAAGCTGTTGTCACCGATGGTGACGATCAAGATGATAAACCGGAAAAACCAGTCAAAGCCGCCGAAGGGGAAGATATTGATGCGGAAATCACTGAACTTAAAGAAGAAGAGCCGCCCATGGTCGAAGAACCAGTCGATAAGGACGAAGAATAAACTAAAAAAGGAATAGGAAATAAAATGAATAAAGACAAACCTACAATTCGTTCCAAAGAAAAAGAGTTCAAAATTTCCGATTTTGATGCGTTAAAAGTATCGGTTGCCTCCCCCGAAGACATTGCTCGCTGGTCTTATGGCGAAGTGACCAAACCAGAAACAATCAACTATCGAACCCAAAAGCCGGAACGCGATGGTCTTTTTGATGAAAAAATCTTCGGTCCAACTAAAGACTGGGAATGTTACTGTGGTAAATACAAAAAGATTCGCTACAAAGGTGTTATTTGCGACAAATGCGGCGTGGAAGTTACTCGCTCAGCCGTTCGACGCGAGCGGATGGGTCATATTGATCTGTCGGTTCCAGTCACCCACATTTGGTATGTTCGTAGTGTGCCATCGATTCTTGGCTTAGTCTTGGATCTTTCAGTCACAGACTTAGAAAAAGTTATTTACTTTGCCGGATTTATTGTCTTGGGCGTCAATGAAGATGTTCGTAAATCCGCTTTGGACCAATTGGAACACGAATTTGCCGAACTAAAAGGGCAAATTAAAAACAATATGGATTTGGCTAAAGTGGAAGCCGCTTTCCGAGCAACCAAACAAGAAATTGCTGGCCTGGCTCCAAAAAAGATTTTGTCTGAAAGCCAATATCATGAATTATCCCTTAAATATGGTCAAATTGTTAAAGTCGGTATTGGGGCCGAAGCTATTTATGAATTATTGAAACTTGTCGATATGGAAAAACTCTACAACGAGTTTTCGGAAGAATTGGAAAAAAGTATTAGCACCAACCGCCGCAAAATGATGCGCCGCTTGAAACTGATTGCCGAAATGCGCGAAGCTAATATCCGCCCAGAATGGCTGATTTTAACTCGCCTCCCAGTTATTCCACCAGATCTACGACCAATGGTTCAGCTTGATGGTGGCCGTTTTGCCGCCTCAGACTTAAATGATTTATATCGTCGGGTTATTAATCGAAACAATCGTCTAAAAAGATTATTGAGCCAAGGCGCTCCAGAAGTTATTTGCCGCAACGAAAAGCGCATGCTTCAAGAAGCAGTCGACTCTTTAATTGATAACACGGCTCGTCGTGGTAGAGCGGTCGCCGCTGGCGCCACTGCCCGCAAGCTTCGCTCCCTTTCTGACATGTTGCGTGGCAAACAAGGCCGTTTCCGCCAAAACCTTTTGGGAAAACGTGTCGACTATTCCGGCCGATCAGTTATTGTGATTGGTCCGGACCTAAAACTACATCAGTGCGGTCTGCCGAAAATGATGGCTTTGGAGTTATTTAAACCTTTTGTTATCTCTAAATTAATTTCCGAAGGCCATGTTCACAATGTTAAAAATGCTACCAGAATGATGGAACACAGTGATCCAATTGTTTGGGATATTCTAGAAAAAATTACTTCCGATTATCATGTGCTTCTAAACCGTGCTCCCACGCTTCACCGTTTGGGTATTCAGGGTTTTCAACCAGTTTTAATCGAAGGAAAAGCGATCCAGGTTCATCCTTTAGTCTGCTATGCTTTCAACGCTGACTTTGATGGTGACCAAATGGCCGTTCACGTGCCACTTTCAACTCAGGCCAAAGAAGAAGTCGCCCGCTTAATGCGTTCGTCCAACAACATCTTAAAGCCGGCTTCCGGAGAACCAGTGATTATTCCTCGTATGGAAATTGTTTCTGGCTGCTACTGGTTAACCAGTTTGGCTGATGATGCGCCGGGTGATGGTAAGGTTTTTGGCAGTAAAAATGAAGCAATCCTCGCTCAACAGATGGGTTATGTGGATTTGCGCGCCAAAATCAAAGTTCGGATGAAACTAAATAAATTTGATGAAGCATCCCATGAAGAATTAACCGAAACTTCGGTTGGTAGAATTCTCTTCAACAATATTTTGCCAGATAGAATGCAATTCAGAAATCAAACTTTTGATTCCAAAGAATTGAAAAAAGTTTTAGCTGAGCATTTTGCTAACTACGATGTGGCTAGCACGGCTGAATTTGCCGATAAAATTAAAAAAGTCGGTTTTCAATATTCTTCAATTTCCGGTATTACCATTGCTATTTCCGACATTCAAATTCCGACAGATAAAGACAAATATGTGGCCGAAGGCGACAAATCTTTGGAAGAAATTGAAAATCAATACAATCGCGGTTTAATTACCGATACAGAACGCGAAGCCAAGATTATTGAATTATGGACCCAAGTCAGAGCCAAAATTGAAGCTCAAATGATTGAACAATATGACCAACAGAATCCGGTTTATCAAATGGTTAAATCTGGTGCTCGAGGTTCATTTGCTCAAGTCACTCAGTTGGCTGGCATGAAAGGCTTAGTGGTTAACCCGGCCGGTGAAATTATTGAAGTGCCAATTAAACATAACTATAAAGAAGGTTTACCAGTATTCGAATACTTTATTTCCACTCACGGTGCCCGAAAAGGTAAATCAGACACTTCACTTCGAACTTCCGAAGCCGGATATCTAACCCGTCGTTTAGTGGATGTTTCCCAAGATATTATTATTACGATTCATGATTGCGGCACCAAACAATCTTTTGAATTAACACGAGCGGAGTCAGAAGAAATGGGCGAGAAGTTTAGCTTCCGTCTCTTCGGCCGCATTGTGTCAGAAGACGTGAAATTAAAAGGTAAAGTCTTGGTTAAAGCCAATTCTGAAATTAGTGAACAAATGGCTCAAGAAATTGAAGAAAGCGACATTGAATCGGTTAAAGTCCGTTCAGTCGTGACCTGCGAAGCCGAGCATGGCGTTTGTCAGCTCTGCTACGGCCGCGATCTTTCCACTGGAAAATTAGTGGAAACCGGTACAGTCGCTGGTATTATTGCTGCTCAAGCCATTGGTGAACCGGGTACCCAGCTGACCATGAAAACTTTCCACATGGGTGGTGTTTCCGGCGAAGATATTACGTCAGGCTTACCACGGGTTGAAGAGCTATTTGAAGCGCGCATTCCCCGTAATCCGGCCATTATTTCTGAAATTGATGGGCAAGTTCAGATTATGGAAGAAAAAGATTTGAAACGCATTACGGTAACCAGCAAAGATAAAAGAGTGGAAATAATGGAATTGGAAAAAGATTATACCCCAACCGTTAATGACGGCGATGTGGTCAAATCTCGCCAAGCCATTGCGGTATCAGGCACGAAAAAAGCTTTACGCTCACCAATCACTGGTAAAGTAAAAATCAATAAAAATACAATTGAGATTGTCTCGGCCGAATCGGCTTCTGTTTCCTACAGTGTTGGTGTTCGAACCAATATGAAGGTGACTGACGGCGAAACGGTGAAGATGGGACAAGAGTTGACCGAGGGTCATTTGAACCTTGAACAGCTCTTGAAATATCGTGGCCGCGAAAATGCTCAGAAATATATTATTCGAGGGGTGCAGGAAATTTATGCTTCTCAGGGTCAAACCATCAATGACAAACACATTGAAATTATTGCCCGAGAAATGTTTTCCAAGCAAAAAACCAAAAATCCAGGCGATTCACAGTTCCTGGTTGGTCAAATCGTGGATAAAGTTGAAGCAATGATTGAGAACAAAAAATTAGTTGAAAAGGGTAAAGCGCCAGCGACCTTTGAAGATACTGTCAACGGTATTACCAGAATTGCCCTTATCACTGAAAGCTTCTTGTCAGCCGCTTCCTTCCAAGAAACAACCAGTGTCTTAATTGATGCAGCTGTCCGTGGTGCGGTCGACCCATTGCACGGATTGAAAGAAAATGTTATTATAGGTAAACTGATTCCAGCAGGTACTGGATTCACTGGGAAAATATAAATATGCCAACAATATCGCAATTAATTCGAAAACCAAGAAAATCCAAACCGACCAAGCCAAAGACACCGGCCTTGCATCGCGGTTTTAACTTTCTTAAAAACCGTCCAATCGATTTCATCGAAGGTCGGCCTTTTTTACGTGGAGTTTGCGTCAAAGTGACAACTACCACGCCAAAAAAACCAAACTCAGCTTTAAGAAAAATTGCTCGTGTGAGGTTAACTTCCGGTCAAGAAGTGACCGCCTATATTCCGGGTGAAGGCCACAATCTTCAGGAACACTCTGTGGTTATGATTCGCGGTGGTCGGGTAAAAGATCTTCCAGGTGTCCGCTATCACATTATTCGCGGTAAATTAGATACAGGCGGCGTGGAAAAACGACGTCAAGGTCGAAGCAAATATGGTGCTAAACGCCCAACTGGACAGGACAAATAAGATGCGTGGAAAACAAGCTCCCAAAAGAGATATTAAACCAGACTTAAAATACAATTCCGCAACTGTTGCCCGCTTTATTAATAAAGTCATGCTTAGAGGCCAAAAAGAAACTTCTCGAAAAATTGTTTATCAAGCTTTTGATTTGATCAAAACCAAGCTAAACAAAGAACCGTTAGAAGTTTTTGAAGCCGCTATCAGAAATACTTCCCCGCTCTTGGAAGTCAAAGCCCGCCGTATTGGTGGAGCAACTTACCAAGTTCCGATGGAAGTTCGCCCGGAACGAAAACTAGCGCTTTCTATGCGCTGGATTATTCAAGCGTCACGATCAAAAAAAGGTGGCAAAACTTCAGAATTTTTAGCCAATGAAATTATGGATGCTTACAACAATACCGGCGAATCCATCCGAAAACGCGAAGTCTTGCATAAAATGGCTGAAGCCAACAAGGCTTTTGCCCACTATGCTCGTTTCTAACGAGCACAACGTTCTTGCTGTCAGGCAAGGTTGTTACGCCAGATTCTAAAATTAAATAGTTAAGTTCCAGACTTTTAACTTTTAACTTTAGACTTAATTTGTTTTAATTGCACCTTATTATATAAATACAAAAAAGACCCTTCGGGGTCTTTTTTGATACTCGGAAAACCGACAGGTTAACCTGTTAATGGATTGACTTTCGGGCCAAAAAGTGGTATAATAATATGAATGGTTGGAATTGTTCAACCATATCGAACCTTAAACCACATTCTAAAGGAGATGGACCCATGCCAATGACTGGAAACCAGGCGGTTAAATACCGTTTGACGATCCTGTTTTTGCTGACGCTTGCCGGGATTTTCCTCGTGAGCGCCAGTAACACAATTTTCTTTGTCGCCCTGGTGGCGACCGTTGTCTTGTTTCCATGGCATTTAGCCCTCGATTATGTGCGGCTGGATGTCTCCATCCCTGCTACCGAGCCTTATCGGCGCACCTGGACCAACAGCTATATGATCTGTGGTACAGTTTTGCTCGCTGAAGGTATCCGGATGGCGCTTCGCGGTTTAGCGACCGCGGGATACAGTACTATCTCTGAGGAGTCGATCCGATGTTTGTTTACTATCGTTATCGGCGTGCTCTTCACTGCCCTGGCAATCAAACTTTATGCCAATGCCTGGGCCCGACTGATCGCGAAAGTTTGAGAATGTGGCAACTCGCCCCCGCAACGTGCGTGGGGCGGTTCGCCCAGTAAGTTTTAGAAATTATCTAGAAAGTACTGGATCAAAAAAGACCCTTCGGGGTCTTTTTTGATTGACTTAGCTTGCAAAATGGTGTAAAATTGGTGCAGAAACTTCCTGATGGAGGGCGACACATGAATATGACGGGAGATGAAGCGATTTGTTTTCGTTTAGCTTGCCTCAGCGTTACGGTAATTGCGTCTGTGATTATGGCCTTTACCAGCGGTCTCGTAATGCTAATCGCCTTAATTATTTTCGCTATATCGCTCTTAATCAATCTTTCCCTCTACGCCAGTGGTCGTTTCTATGTTTATCTGGAAGCGAGCCAAGGCGCAAAAAAAACTTGGCAAAATTGTCATTTGTGTCTAGCCTTTTGCTTTTTCGCAGGTGGCATTTATATGTCAATCAAAACATCAGGATTTACGCTTTTGAAAATTAGCGATCAAGCAATAATTGCTTTATTGATTGGTCTGGTACTATCTGTTTTTTTTCTCACTAAGATGCATTCTTACCCTGAATGATCGATCCGTAGCTAGTCTACGGATTTTTAGTTCTTGCAATTTTGCCAACACTTTGCAATGATAGATTTAAATAATAATAGTGTCGTGGTTCATAACATCGAGAACACATTTAAGCTGCTGATTTAATTTTCTCATAGTATTCGTATGGCGTTAAGTAATTCAGGGCTTGATGAGGCCGGTAAGTATGATATTTAATCAGCCACTCAT
>Ga0247841_10005851_pt1 | contig 19529 bp, 19 predicted proteins | sample LaCruzMarch2015__2_FD_192410 | JGI IMG/M metagenome (GOLD analysis project Ga0247841, IMG submission 192410) | Freshwater microbial communities from meromictic Lake La Cruz, Castile-La Mancha, Spain - LaCruzMarch2015_18m | ecosystem: Environmental > Aquatic > Freshwater > Lake | place: Spain... | reverse complement strand
TGAGTTCAGGCAATCGGGATTCAGTTGTTGGTAATTTTTTTTCTGCCGGAGACGGAATTAACGAATCGGACAGCTCGCTATCGGAATTAACCTCATTTTTCGTTTCAGCCTCAACAAAGATGACAGGAACAACCGGTTCATCGCCGATATCATTTTTGAAGAACTGTCTGCCATAATCTATCAGATACTTAGCGAGAGAAGTATCGCACTTACCGTTGAGTGCCATCTCATTAATCTTCAGTTCAGAGGCTTCCCGTGCCATCTGCAGTATTTCGGATAAATGCTCATCGTCATTGGCACGTTCACACAGTTGTTTAGCGTTAAAGCCGATAGAATGAGCAAACTTAATAAGGCAGTAACCTTTGCCGGTACGCGCCCACCGGACAAGTCTTTTACCCAGTTCCTCGTTTGACATACATTTCTTTTTTGATTTTACTTTTTTCATAAAATATAAATCAGAAAGTTTTTTATTTGCTATTTAATAATCGTAACTATCAATTTCCGTAAGATTTCTTTTTGAAAAAGGAAGTAAATAATTCTTTAATTTTTATTATTAATTTATTCATTAGTATAAAAATAATTTAAATACAATTAAAAAAAAGATATATTGCGAAAATGAAGTGTTAAGTGTTAAGTGTTAAAGAACATTTGATCCCGAAACAAGTTCGGGATGACAAAAAATATTTAAAGAGATTTTACGAAATTTATTATGTCGAGAAATTTATATGATACTTTTGATTCAAGTTTTAGGAGCTTGTTGCTTAAATCCTGTAAAGCCGAATCAACTGATAATTTATTTTCGAGTTCAGCCGAAATATTATTCTCAATAGATTTTATTTTGTAATGAATTAATTTAATATCAGCTGAAAGTTGGTTGAAATAAATCAGGGATTCGTTTGATTCTTCGAGAATATTTTTGATAGAAACATCCTGTAAATCTTTAAGCATTAGGTTCAGGCAATCGGGATTTGCGGGAATGGGGACGCTGGAGTATTCGAGGAGTTCCCATTCTTCGATATGATTATAAACCTTTCCTGAAGCTTCATCCTGTTTTTGGACTTCCTTTCGCGGGATGAAGCCGATTGACCAGGCATTCAGGAAGCCGTCGCGATTGAGTTTATAAATTTCCCTGCCCTGATCGGTATCGGCGAACTTTGTAACGGCAGAAACTCCGTTATCTTTTATTTCAAGATTAATATTTTTTCCGATTACCAGGGCATTTGACCTGTGACCGAATAAGACGACAGGATTTTTTGTGTAGTTCGAGGCATCCATACCGGCAGGATTTACGATATCGCCGTAACGGTCCGGAGTGGTTGTAGAGATATAATGAGTAATGGTCAAATCAGCATCATTGAAAGACTTTTCCTCGATAGAACTGTTTTGATAAAAATGTTTTGTTTTCATTGTCCTTGTTTTTGTTTTGAAAAACCTTCTATTTCTCTTATTTCTTCATTTGAAACAATATCGTATTTACGATAGATATCGAATGCTTTTAATTGCAGGTCTCTGTCAATTTCAAAATCATATTCCATGCGGAGAGTAATATTCTCGGCAGGGTAATTATTTTTAAGAAACAAATTCAACCTGCTTTCGAATGATATTGATGCATAAGGTTTGATTACGTAATCATTAAATGTTTTGAGCGATTCCCGGGCATTGGCACGATTAACATCATCAGTTAAGCCGAGAATCGTTTTAGGAACGCGGAACACTGTCATAATTTCCTCACGAATCATTTTGCGAGCTGGAATTATTTCAACGTCTTTCGGGCTGTTATGATAAGGTTTAGCTTTTACGCCGCCTTGTAAAATCAGGGTACGACCAACATTGCCGGAGCCTTCATACTGATTTTGGATTTCAGACTTTAATCTTTCGACATCATTATCATCCATGGAATTATCACTTTCAAGAATTAAACCAAGAGCGGCGTCATTGAGATAATAATTACGCTGATAAAGATTCTGATAAAAATCTATATCGAGAGAATAATTAAAAGCGGAAACGGTTGACTTGCCGAGCAGATTATTATCAGGGTCGGGAATGGTAAAATGAATAATGTCTTCAGGTTTATAAAAAGATTTCTGACCGTTTACGGCGTATTCGTATTTAAGGATTTCCGTTTGCTGTTGGTTATAGACAGGAGTAATCAAATTGGACGGCAGGAAATATAAACCAATAGGGACTTTACGAACACCGCGCTGAATATATAAATACGAATTGCCGTATAAATCAAGACTGGAAGATATTTTATGAAGTATTTCTTTGAAGGTCTGATTCTGTTTATTGGGTTTAATGATTAAATCGAGAAACGGGTGCTTTGGGATTTCAGTTTTAGTATCAGAATTATATAAATATACTTTTGCTTTTGCGATATTTTCCGCACGTGCATTGATGCAGGCATAGGCGTAGCTTTTGTATTTTGCACCAGAAGAAATACCTGAGCCGCCGGAAGAGCCGAAAATATTGGTGAAGGATTTACGGCGGAAGAAGGGGAAACGGAGGAATCGTATTTTTCTCGTGACATTTACCGGGATATTGTTGCTGTTGGGTTTCTGTCTTATAACGACGCCGGGTTTTCCGGTAAATATTGATTTGAAGCCGCTGTAATATTTGATAAATAAATTCATTCATGACAAAAATATGATAAATTTATTTTTATAAAATATATATTGCAGGTGGGGGGGGGATGAGTTTATTGGATTTTTTTAACCTATATAATTATCATCATATTTTAAAAATATATAATCAGTTGTTTATAAATACTATTTAATATACATTACTATTGTTGGTAGGAGATTATTCTACTACTAACTAATATTTATTAATTACAAATTACAAATGATGTTATATTCAGGCTCAAGAAACGTTGATGATTTCGAAAAGAATAAAGAGTTTTACTGTACTAAATTAGGATTTGTATTTCAAGAAAATGTAAATGAGAATAATGAGAAAGTATTAACACTTGAATACGAAGATAATTTAATCAAATTTGTATTAATAAGTTCGCTTAAAGATGTACGGAAGGATAGGGAAGAAGAGAGCTTCCATATTATGCAAATTGAAGTTCATAATTTAGAGTTAGAAAAAAATAAAATCAGTAATAATAAAATTCAAATATTAGAATGGATACCAGATAAAGAATTTTTATTCCTGGATTGTAACGGATTCAATATAAAATATTTTCAGTATGAGGTTGCCAATCTATATAGAGATATTTTATAATAAAGACGATAATGATAGCAGAATATTGTTATACTGAAATATATTAAAATAAATATTATTTACAGCGTCTTACAATATTTATCCAACATTTTCTTTGCTTCCGGATCGCCCAAAGAATATGCCTTACGCCAATCATCGCAAGCTTTAATAGAATTTTCAGAATTATAGTAAGCATTTCCGCGATTGTAATATGCATCTGCATCAATTGCATTAATTTCAATGGCTTTTGTGTAATCCGATATGGCTTTGCTAAAATCCTGTAAATAACAATATGCATTTCCTCTGCCTCGATATGCTTTTGTCAAACTAGGAAGAATATCGATTGCTTTTGTATAATCTGATATAGCTTCTTTGTAATCATTTAAAAAGCTATAAGCATCTCCACGGTTGCAAAACGCTTCTGCATAATTCGGATTCATTTCAATTGCCGTAGTGAAATCCAAGATAGCCTTGATATGATCTTGGAATCCTTTACCAAAAGTAAGACCACGATTGTAATATGCATCTGCATCTTTCGGATTTATTTCAATTGATTTTGTGTAATCCGATATGGCATTGGAATATTCATTTAAAATCTTATAAATATTTCCTCTATTGTAAAATGCATCCGATAAATTCGAATTTAATTCAATTGCTTTTGTATAATCCGATATAGCATTGGAATATTTTTGTAAATCTAGACCAAAAGTACTTCCACGGTTGTGATATGCTACTGCATCATATGGATTTATTTCGATTGCTTTATTAAAATCTGATATAGCTTTAGAAAAATCTTTTGTTTTACTATAAACAGTACCACGATTAGCATATGCTCTTGCATAATCCGGATTTATTTCAATTGCTTTTGTATAATCCGATAAAGCATTAGTATAGTCCCGTAACTCAGCATTAGCTACACCTCGATTATAAAATGCATCTGTATACTTAGGATGTAATTCGATCGCTTTTGTAAAATCCGATATTGCCGCAGTATAATTTTGCAATTGATAATATTCAATACCCCGGTTATAATACGCTTCTGCATAATTCGGATTTATTTCAATTGCTTTATCATAATCAGATATTGACTTGGAATTATCCTGATATACTTTTTTATAAGCATTACCACGGCTGATATACGCTTCTGCATAATTCGGAGTTATCTCAATTACTTTAGTATAATCCGATAAGGATTTTAAATAGTTTTGCATATCATAATATATATTTCCGCGACTGTAATAAGCTTTTGAATGATTTGGATTTAAATCTATTGCTTTTGTGTAGTCAGATATAGCTTTATTATAGTCTTTTAATTCATAATAAACTAATCCACGGTTGTAATATGCAGATGTATAATTTGGATTTAATTCAATCGCTGCTGAGTATTCCGATATGGCATTGGAATACTCTTCCATATTCATATAAACTATTCCTCGACCGTAATATGCTTCTGCATAATTCGGATTTAATTTAATCGAGTTAGTATAATCCGATATCGCTTTGGAATATTCTCTCAATTCAGAATATGCACTTCCGCGGTTAAGATAAGCACCATAATCATTTGGATTTATTTCTATTGCTTTTGTAAAGTCGGATATTGAGTTGTTAAAATCTTGTAAAGCATTATAAACAATCCCACGATTATAATAAGCGGGTGCATGATTCGAATCTAACTCAATTACTTTTGTAAAATCCGATATAGCATTAGAATAGTCACGAAAATCACAATAAGCAATTCCACGGTTATAATATACTCCCGGTAAATTTGGATCAATATTTATAGCATTTGTAAATAATTTTATTGCACCTTGATAATTTCCTAATTTACATGCGGCTATACCTTTGAAATTATAATCATCCGCAGAAAGCAAATAATCGTTCATAATTATTTTTTAAAGTGAATAATATATATTTAAGATAAAATTAAGTTAAAATTATTTTTAGTTTAATACAAATATTGATAAATATTATATTTATACATTACCCACCTAATTTATCCAATAAATCTTTAGCCTTTGTTATGCCAAGTGAATACGCTATACGCCAGTCTTTGCAGGCTTTAGCTATACTTCCAAAATCTTTATAAGCGAGTCCACGGTTATAATATGCCTCTGCATAATTTGGTTCTAACTCGATTGCTTTTGTAAAATCCGGAATTGCATTTGATAAATCATTTATAGAACAGTACGCAATACCACGGCCGCAATATATATCTGCATAAGTTGGTTCTATTTCAATTGCTTTTGTGAAATCAGAGATTGCTTTGTGATACTCTTTTGAATCAGAATAAGCATTTCCCCTGCCGTAATATGAACCTATTAAACCTGGGTTTAATTTGATAGAAAATGTAAAATCAGAAATTGCATTAGAATATTCCATCAAGTCATAAAAAGCACATCCTCTGCAAAAATATGCTTCTGCAAAATTAGTGTCTAAATTAATTACCTTTGAAAAATCTGATATTGCCTTAGAAAATTCTTGTGATTTATAATAAGCAACTCCCCGGTTATAATATGCATCTGCATAATCAGGATTTACATCGAGTTCTTTTGAGAAATCCGATATAGCACTGGTATAATCGCATAACATATTATAAGAAAGCCCACGGTTATGATGTACTTTATAATAGTTTGGGTCTAACATAATTACTTTACTATAGTCCGAAACGGCATTTGTAAAATCACTTAATTCAAAATAAGCAGTTCCACGATAGTTATAAGGATGAGATATATTCGGATTTAACGAGATTGCTTTTGTGAAATCGGTAATTGCTTTGGAATAATCCGCCAGATTAAAATAAGTGAAACCACGATAATAATATGCTTCTGCGGAATTCTCATCTAATTCAATAGATTTATCGTAATCGGACAATGCATCAGAAATTTTATTTAAATCTTTATATACATTTCCGCGCTTTATATATGCCAGGGCAAAATTCGTATCTAATTCAATTGCAGTACTATAATCCGATATTGAATTGGAATAATCGCATAATTTATGATAAGCAAGCCCCCTGCTGTAGTATGCTTGTGGTGTATCAGGGTAAGATTTTATTATTTCCGTGAAATCAGATATAGCTTCAGAAAATTTTTGCAAACAACAATATGAAAGTCCGCGAATTTTAAGTGTTTCCGGATTATTTGGATTTATTTCAATTGCTTTAGTATAATCCGATATAGCTTTAGCATAATCACCTAAATAGAAATACGATTTACCGCGGTAGTTAAATGTATCTATAGAGTTAGGGTCAATTTCTATGGCTTTTGTTAACAATTTTATTGATTCTTCATAATACCCTAAATCATATTTTAGTATTCCTTGCTCTGCGTATTCTTCTGCTGATAGTATTACTTCATTCATAATTTACTATTTAGAATGTATGATAAATATATAGTAATATGCATTTTTGTAATGTCCGTACCCAGATTTAAAGAATTATGCATAATGTGTGTTTTTGACTAAAAGTTTTCAGTTATTTATTACCACAATGGTTTTTGATTGCGCTGAATTCGTATAGATCGTACAATACGTTCAATTTCGGGTTTGTATTTTTCGAAATACGTTGATTCAATAAAGGCACTGATGAACACATTATCAGTTTTACTCGCTAAATAAAATCTGTAATAAGTCTGATTTGCTTCGGATTTCGGTTCAAGCGAATATATAGTGTGTAATGAATCCTCTTCGAATACATTTTTAAATGTAAATTGATTCCAATATTCACCTTTTGGGTCAAGTTGTATATTCATAGTCAGCGCCGCTTCTTTATTTTTAACCGCCGTATCAAGAAGTAAAACGCCAGTAAATTCCTTTTGATTGATATTTATCTGTCTCGAATCCATTAGTTTCCAGTTTGGCGGAAAACGGACAAGGAGTCCGACTTCGTTTTCGTTAAGCGGCTTCAGCAGAGAGTCTGATATCATGTTAGCATTAGTAACCCCGCTTGTATCTTTTTCGTAATATATATTCATTGAATTATCATAATTTTCTCTTAATTTTCCGTTTTTATCGGGATATGCTTCAGGAAATGTCTCCTTTGTTTTGATTAGAGTTTTCATCATATTTAATATACTTTCCAGTTGATAATCATAATTTGACTTATACTCTAAACCTTTTTGGCAATACTCGATTGCTTTATATACTTTTTTGAAATCGATATTATATTTATCGCCGTAGGAATAATAACTATCGTAAGATAACTCCATATAAATATCGAAGGCAGCTTTATAAAATGGGAAAACTATATTATCATTTAATTTATTTAATCTTTTTGTTGCGCTTGTAAATTCAGAGTCAATTAAGAGTGCTTTGTTATAATATATTTTCGCTTGTTCAATATTGCTTAATTCTTCATATATTAGACCCATATTATAAAATATAGCAGAAACTGCAGCATTTAGTTTTACTGCTTTTTCATAGAATACAAGGGCCTCGCTGTATCTTTTTAGTTCATGATTGCAGTAAGCTGCATTAAAATATAACTGATAATCCAAAGGATTAGTGAATTCGGTTAATTCAAATAACTCATTATAAGCATTTAAGGCTTGCAGATATTCTTTAGAATTAAATAAGTTCTCTGCTTCAGATTCTATTCTTTGAATTGAATACCGCTTTTCATATTCAGAAATAATATTCGTATCGGTAATAGAATTACTGTAAATATTAAATCTGAATATTTTTTTATCATTAACTGCGAATGTAGTCCCGTCTGACAAACACTCTATATTTTTTCTGTATGAGATTGGTATATTAACAGGCCGAAAACTTCGTCCTCCGTCATTTGTCATAAACAGGGGACAATTATATCCCCATACAAAACCGTCTTTCGGAGTAATAAATTTGACATCTGAAATAGGTTTATAATTTGTAATAAACTCTTCCCAACTGTAACCTCCATCTGTTGTTTTAAGTAAAAATTCATCGTATTTATCAAATTTGTTAAATTTTCCACAATTTACGAATCCGTTATTATTATCAAGAAATTGAATTCCATTTAGCTCGCGGTATTTGCTTAAAGAATTTAAATTTATCCAATTGTATCCTCTATTTGTTGTTCTAAGTATAAATACTTCACTTTTGTCTGTCGGTTCAAAATGTCCTTTTGCGGACTCTACATTATAGCGACCGTAATAAAAGCCGACACTATCGTTTACAAAATAAAGCATGTTTTCTTTACAAAGTGTATCGATTTGCTTTTTATCTTCCTTAAATTTATATCTTACGTTCCATTTTAATCCTAAATTTGAAGAATAATACAATATCGAAGATTTTTCTACTCCAAAAGTATTATTCGTACCGTAGATTAAATTACTTCTTAATAATTGAAGGCTATGTTTATTAATACTGTCGTTAACATTCCAATTTATACCGCCGTTTGTTGATATAGTATAAACATCACCATAGCCATGTGTTGTAATTAAAGCTATAATATCATTACTGATGAATAGGTTATCAAATCTATCCTCTTCGGAGTATACATAAATTAAAGTAAAATTATCTCCAAGATCAGTTGTTGCAAAAAGTTTATTGTCAATAAGGAAATACCCTAAATTATTGTTGGCAAATTTTATATCCACAAAATCAGAAGCAGGAAGATTTATGATTTCCTGTATGTCAGATTGACAAATACATAAATGACTATTGATAAATATGATTAAGAGAATGAATAATTTAATTAGTAAATATTTTTTCATAATAAATTCTTTTTGATTGATAATATATTTTATTATAATAAAAAAGTTTATTCTTTTAATCCCTGACGCAACGAATAGACAACCCATAATCCTTAAAGTTGAAGAAGCGGAAAACAACCGAATCGTCGAAACCCAGAGAGCGGTAATAAGCGTCACTGGAATAGAACTCCGACCCCGACGCAGACCAGAAGTAACCGTACTCACAAATGCCGTCGTAATAACCATTGAAGTCACGGCCGCCACCGGGTAGTCCAGTGTATGTCTTCAAAATCTTCTCAAGATAAATACCTTCACTTGCGTTGCGGTCTGATAGTTCCCTTCCTTCGGCTTCATAACACTTGTTGCCTCATGCCATGCAAAAGTCTGTGATTGATTGACTGACTACTGTTCTTTATCAATAACGGACTTACAACGTTAAGAAATTATAAGCTTGCTTGGAGCACCACAAAAATATTTATAGCCTCGAAATATCACGAATTTATTTTAACACTTTCCAGTTTAATCCTTCAAAAACTGGAGTAGGTGAATCATAATCAATCATATTTTTTTTCATAATACCTTCGATTTTCATCGGAGTATGGTGTTGATTCATTCCTACTATCTCGAAAAGTTCTTTGTTTTCTTTTTTAGCAAAATATACAAAAATATGACCCCCGGCCATAATATTGTTGTCAAGCATATTAATGCAATAATAGTTTTTTTCTAATCCGCTATATTTATCAAAAAAAAGATTACTAACTTTAACATAGCCGTATAGCGTCATTTTTTTCCCAACAAAGTCTAAGACGGATGCATGAATCATGTCAAAAGATGGCTTTTGTCTTTCAATAAGTTCTTTAATTTTTACTTCTCCTATTATTTCTTCATCATTTTGTACCGTTTTATTTTCTAAGCTAGTATTCGGATCGTCTGGGATATTTTGTTTATCGATTTTTTCAATATCTGAATTAGGTATAACTTTTATCAATAATCGAGCAAGGCTGTCAATTTTATTCCGTTGCTGTAAATTCTCTTGTTTTAAATTTAGATTTTCTTGTAATAATGTATCGTATTGAATGTTTGATTTATTACAAGCTGTAATTAGAATAGATAATAACAAAGCAATAATGTACTTCATGAATATTATAATTTGAAAATAAATCGTTTAGTCTATAATTATTTATTTAATATTAATAAGTATACATAAAAAATATTTGTGGAAAACTCCAAAGTTATTAAGAGGGAACATACATAAGGGCATCTCTAAAAACTACTTTTTGATGCCGTTGTTAAAAAGCAAAGCTACAACAAATTTGGGAGACATACAATACAGTGATTTATAGACCAAATTCTAACGACCTTTATCCAGTTTTACAGAGATTAACTCCAATAAAAATCAGTATATTATACAACAGGACATAATTATCCCATTTTAACAACTATATCCAATTGAACACAGCGGTCATCAGTCCTATTTTTGTCCTTGCTATTCAATTCGTGCGTAGTAAAGTAAAATTTTATTATGACGCAAAGAGGGCAATCCTTATTCTATGCGTATTTTTTACACGGAATAAGAAAAGTTGCCTCTATACTTCTGATTTTAGTCAATTAATCCCTGACGCAACGGGGGGTTATGAAGGATTCCAGCTTAAATACCCTTGAATGGCATCCGTCGACTAAGAATGATAAAAGGGGCGGAGTTATAGCCAGAGGATTTGGGGGTGGGGCTGGACTTTTTGTGACGGTGGGTATCGAGGGCGTAGCGGATGGCGTCGAGGCAATGGTCGTTGAACTTTACGGGGTCATCGAGGAGGTTTCCGTTTTTATCCTGCGAATATGAATAGCGCAGGACTTCTTTGTTTATGTTATTATTTGTGTCCCTACTGTAAATATTAAGGAAACAAACATGAAGCAGCAATATGAAATATCGGATGAGAACTGAGATTAGAATCGAGTGTATTTGAAAGCTACGAAATCTAATAAGAAGATTTTAATCGTTTAAAAGTGGCGGCAGATTTTAAATTATATTGCCTTCTGATATAATTCAAATTTTTATATAATAAACAGATATTTTAAAAGTATTTCTAAATCATTAAGACGGTAATGATTTGGCTATGCTTTTATTCCGCCCTGCAGTAAAAGAGTTTTACTTACATTACCGAAACCCTCGTAAAAATCGCGTATCTGTTTTATAAGCCGTTCTTCTTCAACTTCATCGAGATTGTTTTCACTCTCGAGTATTAAATCGAGAAACGGATGTTTTGGGATTTCAGTTTTCGTTTCGGCATCATATAAATAGACTTTTGCTTTGGCGATGTTTTCGGCACGCGCATTGATGCAGGCGTATGCATAGCTTTTATATTTGGCGCCGGTGCCGGAGAGAGAACCTCCGGAAGGACCGAATATGCTGTTAAGAGATTTACGGCGAAAGAACGGGAAGCGGGAAAAAAGTGAACTGTGAGCGGGGAGCGGGGTTTGAGGAGCCTGCGGGGCGCGGGGGTTTCAGCGTGAATAAGTTTGCTATAATCTCTTTAATATTTTTTTTACTTTTACTATTGAGGCAAAAATAAATCGAAAAATATTAAAAAAAAGATATATTGCTAAAAATGATTAGGGGGGCTTTTATATAGAGATTAGATTTCAGGATATGGGTATAGATGTTTGAATTTGGTTTATAAATCACTGTATTGTATGTTTTTAAAATTTATTATAACTTTGCTTTTTAATAAAGACCTTAAAAAGTAGATCTTAGGGATGCCCTTAAAAATAAAATCTGACAATAGTCATACCAATACACACAATTTTAGATATATAGGTCTGATATAATGGAACCTATATACAAGTAAGGAGCATTTTAAAAGACAGACAAATTATTAACTTTCAAAAATAAAAATATGGCAATACAAATTACGACAGGTGACAATAACTATGAAATATTAGATACTGGGACAGTTATTACATTCAAGGACGAACCTATTAAATTTCAATTGGCGGCAGATTTAAAAATTATTTTACGATTCAAGCTTGACAAGGATGCAAAAGAACGGAAAATGGACTTTAATGCAATTAGCGATAATGAACTAGAAATTATCTTGACAAACTTTAATAGTTCATTGGGGACAGCCAACCTTGATCCTCTGCCAATTGCAAAAATTAATAACCGACAAGTTTACTTTAACTTTATGATTTATGCACTGAATGAATCTTCGCAAAAGACAGTTCATTATACTTGGTACTTAAGAGAGGAGATTACAAATGGCTAATCAAATCAACCTTCCAAAAAACAAAGAACTTGCAAAGCAGGTTTTAGATAATCAAAATGAAATAGAAAGACAAAGAGTTGAACAAGGCATTTTAGGTAAAATTTGGGGCAGCTCGACAAGCATTCCACACAACATTGCTGCACTTTCAATTATTGTCTTAATCATTACAGGTATTATTTATACCTATTGTTGTATGAGTTTAAAGACAGAAGAAATATCACTACCAATAAAAGACTTTTGGGCTATTATTACACCATTAATTACATTGGCAATTGGATACTTATTTGGAGACAAAACGAAGAAATACGCACCATAAAATGGGTTTGGCAAAAGTGGTGGTAAAATGAAGCTTTGTCCTTCGTATCAATTTAGTGCTGGCTGACAGATTTGTGCTTCGAAATAGCCACATTCGCCAAACCCGAAAACATTATATGCCATTTTAGAGCGACAGTACAAAGATAACATTACTTCTAAAAACATAAAATCTTAATTTGTATTTTTACAGAATTAGAGAACACAAAAATAAATGGGAAATAAATCTTCTAATAAAAATTTACATAGCGCAAAGAACTCTAAGAAAGATGAGTTTTATACTCAACTACCTGACATTGAAAAAGAACTTGGACATTACAAAGAACACTTTAAAGGCAAAGTGGTGTTATGTAATTGCGATGACCCACGAGTAAGCAATTTCTTTCATTATTATTCTTACAACTTTGAGATTTTAGGGCTGAAAAAATTGATTGCTACCTGCTATAAAAACCAAAATGCTGATTTATTCAGTCAAAACAATTCCGAGAGAGCCATATCTTTGGAATACACAGGTGATAAAAACGGAGATAAAATTCCCAATCCTGAAGAAATTGGCATAAATGACTTAGAAGGAGATGGTGATTTTCGCAGTAAAGAATGTATTAATCTTTTAAAGAAAGCTGATATTGTAGTAACCAATCCTCCTTTTTCTTTATTTAGAGAATATGTAGCACAGTTAATAGAATACGACAAAAAATTTATAATTATCGGTCATCAAAATGCCATATCGTATAAAGAAACTTTTACATTGATTAAAGAAAATAAAATATGGTTAGGTTATGGTTTCACGGGTGGAGCGGCTCATTTTATAAATAAACATTATAAAGATTATGCTACAGCAGGAGACCATAAGGAAGGAATGATTAGGGTTTCTGGAGTAGTTTGGTTTACAAATCTTAATATTTCAAAACGACACGAAGATTTGATTCTCTATAAACATTATAACCCGGAAGAATATCCAAAGTACGACAACTACGATGCTATAAATGTAGATAAGACAAATGATATTCCAATGGACTATAAAGGTGCTATGGGTGTGCCAATTACATTTTTGGATAAATTTAATCCTGAACAGTTTGATATTTTAGGGATTACTGCAGGACGAGATGAGTTCGAAGCAATTCCGACAAAACGATACAAAAACCCCAAACAAATCAATATAGACGGTTCTATAGCAAATGGGAGCAAGGCAAATACAAGAGCAACACTACTCTGGTCTAAAAAACCAAACGGAATTTATTATACTGCCGATAATGCAAACGGATATTTGTCTATACTTTACGCAAGAATTATAATCAGAAACAAGAAAATATAAGACCATGAAAATTGAACTAAAAGAAATCACAGTCCGTGAATTATCAGATGGTTACAAAGACAACGCCGAAGAAGGTGTTGTCGGTTATGGCGGTATGCTTGATATTCGTCCGCCTTTCCAAAGAGAATTTATTTACAAGGATAAACAACGTGACGCTGTTATTAATACCATTACAAAAGATTTTCCTCTTAATGTGATGTATTGGGCAGTTCGTGAAGACGGAAATTATGAAGTTATTGACGGACAACAGCGAACGATTTCAGTTTGTCAATACGTCACTGGTGTGTTTTCGTATATGTTTATGTATTTTCATAATCTTCAAGATGACGAACAAGAACAAATCCTTAATTATAAACTTATGGTTTATATTTGTAGCGGCACGGACAGCGAAAAATTAGAATGGTTTAAGACAATAAATATTGCGGGTGAAAAGCTTTCGGACCAAGAATTGAGAAATGCAGTATATGCAGGCTCGTGGGTTTCTGATACCAAACGCTATTTTAGTAAAACCGGCTGTGTAGCGTTTCAAATTGGAAGTTATTATCTAAACGGCTCAGCAATTCGTCAGGAATATTTAGAAACAGCGATTGACTGGATTTCTAAAGGAAATATAGAAATTTATATGTCTATTCATCAGCACGACCCTAACGCTGCTGCTTTGTGGATATATTTTCAATCTGTAATTACGTGGGTAGAAGCGACTTTCACAGTAAGAAGAAGATTTATGAAAGGTGTAAATTGGGGAGAGCTTTACAACAAATACAAAGATGAAATATATAACACAAATGCCATAGAAAATGAAACGGCTAATTTGATTCTTGATGATGATGTAATAAAAAAGAGTGGTATTTATCCGTATATTCTAACACGTGACGAAAAATATCTTTCGATACGTTCATTTTCATATGCTATGAAACAAAAAGTTTATGAACAGCAAGAAGGAGTTTGCGAAAAATGTGGTAAGTATTATGAAATCTCTGAAATGGAAGCAGACCATATTAAACCATGGCACGAAGGCGGGAAAACAAAGGAAGAAAATTGCCAAATGTTATGCAAACAAGACAATAGAACTAAATCGGGGAAATAAAAACTTCATATAACCGCGGCTTTATTTTCATGCGGCTCGTGCTTCGGAGACAGGAAAGTAGCGGACGGAAACAGTCAATCTTTTAGACAAGGCATGGAAGTCGCGCGAAAAGAAAGCCCGAAACCGTTAAATCCAGATGGCTTTGGGTTTGGAGTTGGTGTGGCGGTGGGTGAAGAGGGCGTAGCGGATGGCGTCGAGGCAATGGTCGTTGAACTTTACGGGGTCGTCGAGGATGCTGCCGTTTTTATCCTGCGAATATGAGTAAGTGAGGACTTCTTTGTTTATGTTATTATTTTTCTCTTTAATGTAAATTTTAAGGGACTTTATGTAATCAATTGTTTATTTCCCTTTTCTTACAGGCGGATTGAAAGATGAAGTTGTCCGCCCAAGCCGAGTTCAACTATTTTCTGAAGCGTAGAAATGCGCACTTCTTTGATGTTGTTCTCGATTTTCGAAATATAGGATTTTGTTGTGCCGACTTTATCTGCAAGTTCCTCCTGCGTGAGCCCTTTTTCGAGCCGGGCTTCGTGTATTAAAGAGCCGAGTTTAAAGTTCCTGTAACCTGCTTCAAGCTCGTCGCGTTTTGCTGTACCGTGCTTTCCGTAGTTCCTGTCTTTGAACTGTTCGAGTGTCAGTATGTTATTTTTTTTCGCTTTCATATTCCTTTTTAATTTTTAATGCTTTTTCAATTTCTTTCTTTTGTGTCTTTTGTGATTTCTTTTGAAAACCGTTTGCAACTACTACTAACTGTCCCCTGTAGAAAAAACAGAAGATGCGGAAAATGTCACTGCCTAACTGAACCCTGATTTCATAAAGTCCATCTGTGCCCTCAATGTGCTTCAGATACGATTCGGGAATCCTCGGCAGTTCTTCAATCAGTTCAAAAGTCCAGATTATTTTATTCTTAACCTTGTCCCTCTGTTTTACAAAGAAATCCTGAAAGTAATCCTTGTAAAAAATGACAGACCGATGTTTATGTGTTTTTTTCACAGAATAAATATAAGCATAGTAGCCCTAAAGTGCAACATATAAAATACAGGACGGGCACACGAAAAAGGATCTTGGAGTATATTAAATCCAGGTGATTTTGGGATTGGACTTTTTGTGGCGGTGGGTGAAGAGAGCATAGCGGATGGCGTCGAGGCAATGGTCGTTGAATTTTTTTGTGTATATTTGTAATATTCCGGGTCCTGGTCTTTTAAGCCTTCGAGTACGGTGTAATATTCATCGTCTATAAATTTATTATCTTTGTAAGTGGTTTTGAGCTTAATGCTGTTTTTGAGCTGAACTGCGACCCGCGGATTGTGCGTGCAACTTTGCGAATTAAAAGGAATTTATGACCGGTTTCTTTTAACGATCGGAGTAATAATTTTTGTCCGGCGAAAACACTTTTACCAGATCCTGCACCGCCGAATAGGATAACATACCTATTCTCTTTGAGAATAAGCGGAACATATACGTCATTAAAACCGGATAAAGTAAAATTGAATGTAACCGACTGGGTAATCTTTGCCATGTCACTCTAAGAGCAATGGGACTTAGGTTTGAGATAGTTGTATAACAGCCGTGTATTGCGCTTGGATTTAATTTCACAGGACTTTAAGTAATCGGGGTTATTAAAATCGTAATTTATGGGGAGGGGGCAAAGAATGATTTTTCAGAAGTAACTAAAACAATATCGTTGAATTAGCATGATATTGTTATTATATTTGATAAGAAATTAATATAAATTATTTGTGGGAATACTATCATCTTTAAAATATAAGGATTTCGAAAAATCTCTGCTAAAGTTAGGATTTAAGATTTTGAGACAAAAAGGGTTCACGTTTTGTTCGGGAATGCAGAAGGAAATGTTATCGTAATACCACATCATAAGGGAAAGACTATTAAAGAAGGGTTAGCACATAAAATAATTACAAAAGACTTAAAGCTTAAACCAGATGATTTTAAAAAATTAATATAATATACATGAAGAAAAATATTTTTGAAATATTAGTACACGAAGCCGAAGAAGGCGGTTATTGGGCAGAATGTCCATCTCTGGACGGATGTTACTCACAGGGTGATACACTCGATGAACTTCAGACTAACATTAAAGAAGCAATAGAATTATCCCTTGAAGAAATCAGAGCCAGGAACAAAAGAATACCAACCTCAAACAGAATGTTTGTAATGCCGGTATCTGTTTAGTTTTTAAGTAAAGGTGCGTACGAATTTTGCACGACTATCGGAATAATTACACAGCAACAATACTATTACCGATTTTATTTAAGCAACAGTAATTTTTTTGTGTCGCTGAATCCCTCTGCTGTCATTCTATAAAAATATACCCCGCTTGTATTTTGTGAAGCATCCCACGATACATTATATGAGCCGGGATTCATTTGCTGATTGACAAGCGTTTCCACTTCCCTGCCGAGGGCGTCAAATATAATCAATTTAACTACGGGATTCCGGCCTTCGCCGGAATGACGAACAGGAATATCAAAACTAATTTTTGTTACGGGGTTAAACGGGTTCGGGTAATTCTGAAACAATTTAAATTCAACCGGAACAGATGATGAAATCACTTTTATGCTGACTGAATGCCGGACTATGAAAATAAAGTTTTGATTCTGAGATGATAAAGAGTCCGACCCGTTATAAGAATATACCTTCCAAATACAGGATACGGTATCACTGCTCCCTCCGAAACCCATTGCAAGCGAATCAAGGAAACTGTTTCTTAGAATAATCACAGAATCAGAGCCGTTATTATTACTATTGTACGAAAAATTGACAGAACCACCGTCTTTATGTATTTTCCATTTATATCTGATTGAGGGATGTGAACTTGATTTAGTCCATGTGAATATACTTCTTGCGGTATCCGATGCATACGTATTTATAAATGTATTTGACGGAGGATAAACAACAGAAAAAGACGACATATTCACGCCGAGGACTTTAACATAATTAATATAATTTACAGAATCCGCTCCGTATGAATTCGTTACTTTTAGTCTTACAGAATAAAAACCCGGATTCTGATACGTAACCGATGGATTTTGCTGATTAGAGGCGGATGGAACTCCGCCTTCAAATGTCCACTGCCAGCCGGTCGGGATTCCACCTGATTCATCGAAGAAGTTTATACTTTGTCCCGGGTTAATAGTCGTTTTATCAGACCTGAAATGTGTAATCGGAACACCGTTTACGGGAACTCCTCCGTTAGAGGTGAGCAAACTTACCCTGTAGCTGTTTATTGCGGCATTCATTCTGGCTGATTGACCGATTGTATAAATATTCTTACAAGAATCAGATGTATAATCCATATAGTTCATAAACATATCCCCGTTCGGACCATTGTTACAGGTTACATGAGGGAAGGTGAGGCATCCGCCATTCGCTGCTTGCTGTGTAGGCGTGTCATCAACGAAATCATCTCCGCAGTAAGAGTCGCCCCATATATGCCTGAGATTAAACCAATGACCGATTTCGTGGGTCGCTATTCTTCCTTTTGTCATACCAGGAACAACAGCCCCAATTGTTCCGAAAATCGTATATTTAATTACAACTCCGTCATTAGCGGCATTACCTCCGGGGAAAGTGGCATATCCCCCAGTAAAGTATAGGTTACAAATCCAAATATTAAGATATTTATCCCTGTCCCAGATGTCATGTCCGCCCAGCACTGTTCTGTCACCGGGATTTATTTTTGATATAATCTTTTGTAAATATTTCCAGTTCACGTTGTCTTCTTACAAAGTTTGGATCTTCCTTAATCATTTTATAATATACATCCATTGTTCCGCAACGGAAGGAATCGGTTGTGTTGATTGCCGAACTTTCTTTGGGTACGAGCTTGTGCTGGGTTTCGAACGGAAGGTCAGGGGTGCTACCGCCGTTTAAAAGAAATATTAATACGGCACCGAAAAAGAAGAGCGTTGTTACACTACCGGTAGATTTTATTTTATTAGACATTTTTTCCTCCTCAACATTATAGAGATATTACCGTTTTATTACTGTGAATATGATATTGAACTTGCCGAATTAATAAAAGATACAAGATAAATAGTGTTTGTTTCTTTTATAATAATATTATGTTTTACTCCCACACCAGAATAAAATATGGAACAAGAAATGAATTTATTCTCTGATGATTGTGCTGAACTGATTTTGGGTATAAGGGTAACGATTGGGGTGACGCGCGTTCCGGGACAAACTTTGTATTCCATATTGCACTTTTTGATTAACAGATTCTGTTAATTATTCAGACAAATATTATCAACACACCGTTAAAAGTGTGCAGCTAAGGGGAACATAGCGAATATAATTGAATGAAAAGTAGCAATATTTTGGGGGAAGATAAAGAGCGGGAAGGGGGGTGGTTAACATTATACTATTAACAGGTAACGCCTACGGCGTTAAGAACGGAAAGAAAAGAACAGAGGAGGTGGTTAACATTTATGCTATTGACAGGCAACCCCGACGGGGTTGAGAACGGAAAGAAAAGAACAGAGGAGGTGGTTAACATTTATGCTATTGACAGGCAACCCCGACGGGGTTGAGAACGGAAAGAAAAGAACAGAGGAGGTGGTTAACATTTATGCTATTGACAGGCAACCCCGACGGGGTTGAGAACGGAAAGAAAAGAACAGAGGAGGTGGTTAACATTTATGCTATTGACAGGCAAC
>Ga0247841_10005850_pt1 | contig 19531 bp, 11 predicted proteins | sample LaCruzMarch2015__2_FD_192410 | JGI IMG/M metagenome (GOLD analysis project Ga0247841, IMG submission 192410) | Freshwater microbial communities from meromictic Lake La Cruz, Castile-La Mancha, Spain - LaCruzMarch2015_18m | ecosystem: Environmental > Aquatic > Freshwater > Lake | place: Spain... | reverse complement strand
GATGAGGCTGCAAAGGCTGACCAGTTGCGTTGTCTTGAACTTTCTTCCGGCGAAGAGCTCTGGCGCCGGGGATACCGGGTTCATCTCAAGCGGAACCACGGACTGTCGCGCACCGTTCCTGCGGTGAATGAAAAATTCGTCCTTTCCATCGGACCGAAGTGCCAGGTGATGTGCCTGAACCGTGTCAATGGGGATTTCCTGTGGGGTATCGATCTTGAAAAGGAATACAAAACAGAAATTCCCTTCTGGTATACCGGGCAATGCCCCTTGCTGGATGGCGACACCGCGATCATCGCTACCGGGGGCGATGCCCTGCTGATCGCGGTTGACTGCCTCACCGGGAAAAAACTCTGGGAAACACCCAATCCAAAGGGGTGGAAAATGTCGCATTCGTCGGTGATGCCCATGATGTTCGAGGGGAAAAAGATGTATGTCTATCTTGCCATTGGCGGCGCCTGCGGTATTGCCGCCTCGGGACCCGACCGCGGAAAAGTGCTGTGGGAAATGGCTGAATTCGCCCCCTCTGTGGTGGCGCCCTCACCGGTTGTACTCGACAAAGGGAAGATTTTCCTCACAGCCGGTTATGGCGCCGGGTCTGCCCTCCTCCAACTGGCCGTCAAGGCCGGACAATACAGCGTAAAAGTGATCCAGAAATTCAAACCAAGTGAGGGGTTGGCTTCGGAGCAGCAGACTCCCATATTTTCCGATGGTCATATTTTCGGGATCCAGCCAAAGGATGCCGGTGGTTTGCGAAACCAGTTCGTATGCTACAATTCAGGCGATTGCAAAAAGGAGACCATGAGCAGCGGTAAAACGGATCGTTTTGGTCTCGGCCCTTACATTATGGCCGACGGGAAATTCTACATCCTCAACGATGACGGAGAGATGACCATTGCCAAAGCCTCTCCATCGCGGTTCACTGTCCTCAGCAAAACCCGGATCATGGAGGGCCAGGACTCGTGGGGCCCCATCGCCATCACCGGGGGATATATGCTCGTGCGTGATTCGAAACAAATGGTTTGCCTCAACATAAAAGCGCAGTAACATGAAACGAAAACTGATCATTGCCGGCGCCTTGCTCCTATTGCTGACCATCATCGGACTGATGGGCTGGGACCTGTTTTTTAGCACACCCAACGACCAGGAAAACCCCTATGCCTACGACCTGAAAACCTTGAAGTCGGGCGACACCTCCCTGGTGCTTTATGAGGAATCGCAGCAATTCACACCCGGGCTGACCGGGATCCACGGAATCGCCACCGACAGATCCGACCGGATCTATATCGCCGGCGACAACGCTGTGGCTGTTTTCGACCCGTCGGGAAACCGCACTGCCGGGTTCGCCCTGGAAGAACCCGCCCGCTGCATCCATGTCGGTCCGGAGGGACGCATATACCTTGGAATGAGCGATCATGTCGAAATTTATGAGATAACAGGTAAACTGGTAAACAAATGGAAAAGCCCGGGAGAAAAAACGCTGATCACATCCATTGTCGTTGCCGGGGATGATGTTTTCGTTGCCGATGCAGGCAATAAAATCGTGCGTCATTATGTTTCAGATGGAAGGTTATTGAAACAAATCGGGCAAAAGGATCCGGAAAGGCGGATCCCCGGATTCGTGATCCCCAGCCTTAATTTCGACCTGGGCATCGGCAGGCGGGGTGAATTGTGGGTTGTGAATCCCGGAAGGCATACCTTTGAACAGTATACGCCCGACGGGGAGCTGATCACCTCGTGGGGAAAAGCCACCATGGCGATGGAGGGTTTCTGCGGATGCTGCAACCCTTCGCATTTTGCCATCCTGTCCGATGGCTCCTTTGTTACGAGCGAAAAGGGGATCGAGCGGATCAAGGTGTACCGTGCGAACGGCGACTTCTCCTGCGTGGTGGCCACACCTGACATGTTTATAGAGGGAACGACCGGGCTCGACCTGGCCGTTGATTCAAGGGACCGTATTCTTGTCCTTGATCCGGAAAAAAACCAGATTCGTATTTTTACAGTGAAAAAGAAAAACTGAACCGGCAGATATGAAAAACAGGAGGCAATTTTTAAACCTTGTGGTGCGGGGAGGCATCCTTTCGGCGATTGCCGTGGTGAGCGGCGGTTTGATCCACCGCTGGACCGAAGCAGATGAATGCCGCCAGAATTATACCTGCGGCGATTGTGGCGTATCCGGCCAGTGCCGGTTACCGGCCGCAGACCAGTACCGCCTTGAAAAGGCAAGGAAAAACCCATCCAGGATACACCATGGACAAACAGGAAAATGATCCGAAAATAAACCGGCGCAGGTTCCTGGCAACCGGGGCCAGGGTCTCGGTGCTTGTCGGCATAGGCGGTGTGGCTACGCTGGTGGCGAAAAACACCATTGCGGGGCAAACCGTCTGGCAGCTCGATCCGGCGAAATGTATCCAGTGCGGACGGTGTGCGACCAATTGCGTGCTAACTCCTTCGGCCGTGAAGTGCGTGCATGTGTATGCCATGTGCGGATACTGTGATCTGTGTGGCGGGTATTTCAAGCCTGAAACAAAAACGCTGACCACGGGCGCCGAGAACCAGCTTTGTCCGACCAATGCCATCAAACGGAAATTCATCGAGGATCCGTTTTTTGAATATACCATCGATGAGCCCCTGTGCATAGGGTGCGGCAAATGTGTAAAGGGTTGCGGCGCCTTCGGCAACGGGTCGCTCCAATTGCAGATCAGGCATAATATCTGCGTCCATTGCAATGAATGCTCCATTGCCAGGAATTGTCCGGCCGATGCATTCAGCCGGGTTCCAGCCAGCCAGCCCTACCTCCTCAAAGGTTTCGGGCAGGAAGAAGAAAACACCAAACATGATAACCCATAACGGATGAAAAAGCGCGTTGCACAACTTCTGCTGATCCTTGTTTTATCTATCCAGTTTCTGGAGGTATACGCAGTGCAGCGCTTCCCAAAACCCGAGTTTGAATCGGGCTACCAGCAGCCCGACACCCTGCAGCCCGGCGCCAGGGCCGGTTTGCTGGCCATCATGGACGTGGTTGTACTCACGATCACCCTGGCCTTTATCACCTGGCTGGTTTTGAAAAAACGATCGCGGCTCGGCGTGTTTCTGACATCGGTATTCTCCCTGGCCTGGTTCGGATTTTACCGGGAGGGCTGCGTATGCTCCATCGGCGCCATCCAGAACGTGACGCTAGCCCTGTTTGACAACAGCTACGTTATCCCGCTGACGGTGATCGCCTTTTTCGTCATCCCGCTCATATTCACCCTTTTCTTCGGCCGTACATTTTGTGCGGGGGTATGCCCCTTCGGAGCCATCCAGGACCTGGTCTCCTTCAAGCCGCAAAAACTCGGGACCCGGCTGAACGCAGTGCTTGGCCTGTTCCCATACCTGTATCTCGGGCTCGCTGTTCTCTATGCCGCCACGGGAACTGATTTCATCATCTGCCGGTACGACCCCTTCGTCGGTATCTTCAGGTTCGACGCCTCCTTCGGGATGTTCCTGTTTGCAGGGATCCTGCTGATTTCAGGAATCTTCATCGCGCGCCCCTACTGCCGGTTCCTATGCCCCTATGGCGTACTGCTCAACTGGATCAGCCGCTTTTCGTGGCGGCACATCACCATCACCCCTGCAAAATGTATCCAGTGCCGCCTCTGTGAGAATTCCTGTCCCTACGATGCCATCGACATGCCGGTTCCGGGTAAAAATCCTGAAGACCGGGCCATCACCCTGCAAAAACTGATCCTGATCTGCCTTTTGGTTCCTTTTTTCGCGATCCTGGGCGGATTCACGGCCTCGCGCCTGCACGAAACCCTGGCCGGGGTGAACGGCAAGGTGCAGCTGGCCAGGACGCTGCTCGAGCCAGCCAGGGAATCCGGAGAGCCGGAAACCTTTGAAATAACAGCATTCAAATCATCGGGAAAACCCGTTTCACAAGTTTATGCCGAGGCTTCGGTGGTGTTCAGGCAATTTTACATTGGCAGCTGGATCCTTGGATGTTTTCTCGGACTGGTTTTCGGGATCATCCTTGCCCGCCGGCTGATCATTACATACCAGGCCGACTACACGCCGAACAAAGGAACATGCTTCAGTTGTATGCGGTGTGTTGATTACTGTCCAGTTACACCGGAGGAGGTAAAACCATGACGAACCAGGCATCATCGGCAGCAACCCGTAAATTGCTTCAGAATATCGCCATTGCAAGCGCAATTTTTGCAGTGATTCTCTGCGTGCTGATCATTGTAAATTACATTCAGCTGAAACGGGCTGATCCGCTGAATTCAAAAGCCCTTTTAACGCTGGTTGATCGGCTTCACACCAACCAGGATGATGAATCGCTGCGCCAGGAGATCAGGGAGCTTGACCTGCTTGCACGAAAGGCCTTTTTCACCAATCAATGGCAGGTAAGGATGGGGGGCTATCTGTTATTTGTAAGCTTGCTGGTCATTGTCATTTGTGTGAAAGCGACCGAACTCATGCAAAAAACCCTTCCCGAAGTGCCGTCAGCAGACAAAAGAGACTTCTGGCAGCTCAGAAAAATAAACAGGCTCTGGGTAATTTATACAGGTCTTTTCATCGTGATTCTCTCCCTGTTCATTGTTTTTCTAACGCACCATGAACTAGGTAAAAACCTTAAACTGGCAGCCATGGACAACAGCGGCATGGAGTATGATTCAGGAACAAATTTACAAACGGGGGACATTCCGGGAGCGATGACAAAAGGAATAACCGCTGATAGTATGAAGGCAGACACTGGAGGCACTCCAGCTGCTGGTGATGTGCTTGCAGGGATAATCCTTGACGGCTATCCTACGCTCAAGGAGATTAACAGCAATTTTACATCCTTCAGGGGGCCTGGCGGGACAGGGATCGCATATCAGAAAAATATTCCGACAAGCTGGGATGGAAAAAGCGGGAAAAATATCAGGTGGAAAACGGAGATCCCGCTTCCCGGGTATAATTCACCAATTATATGGAACGACAGGGTGTTTCTCACCGGCGCTAGTGAATCCAAACGGGAGGTTTACTGCATTGATCTCAACACAGGAAAGATCATCTGGCGTAAAACTGTTGAAAAAATTCCGGGGAGTCCGGCCCAGGAGCCCAAGGTGATTAGCGAAACGGGTTTCAGCGCGCCTACAATGACCACCGATGGCCGAAGGGTATATGCCATTTTTGCCAATGGTGATCTCATTGCACTCGACCTTGAAGGGAACGAAATCTGGACAAAGAACCTTGGAATTCCCCTGAATCACTATGGACATTCCTCCTCGCTGATAATGTATCGTGATTTACTGATCGTCCAGTACGACCAGCGCGGATCAGGCAGTGTAATGGCCCTGGCCGGCAAGACCGGGGAGGTTGTTTGGAAAACAAGCCGCAGTGTGAAGATTTCATGGGCTTCGCCTGTAATTATTCATACCGGGAAAAGAACTGAGTTAATCCTTGCAGCTGATCCAATGGTCGCATCTTACAATCCGGCCGATGGGAAAGAGCTTTGGCGCATGGACTGCATCGAAGGTGAAGTTGGACCCAGCCTGGCCTACGCGGATGGTGTGGTGTATTCAGTAAATGATTTTTCGAAACTTTCGGCCATTGAGATTGGGGACACACCCAAGCTTTTATGGGAAGATTCCGATTATTTGTCAGACATTCCCAGCCCGCTGGCTACTGCAAAATACCTTTTCCTGGTGACCAGTTACGGTGCGGTGGTGTGTTACGATGCCAAAACCGGTACAAAATATTGGGAGAAGGAATTCGGAACCCCAACCTTTGGCTCGCCCATGCTGGCCGAAGGAAAGGTTTTCCAAATGGACAAGAACGGCGTCATGCATATCTTCACGGCCGACAAGGAATTTTCATTGATCAGTGCACCTCCGCTTGGCGAAGGATCGTCATGTACCCCGGCATTTGCCGACGGGAAGATCATAATCCGGGGCGATAAACATTTGTTTTGCATCGGAAAGTAAAAAAACCTGCGAAAAGTTTGTTGGAAACAAAATAAATAACTCAAAATAAAGATACAAAAATGAGTAAACTGATTGTCAATAGCTTTGCTGATTTTGAGCAACAGATCTAAAAAACGGAGGTCAATGTGGCATTGGAGATAAAGGATAATAAGAAGACTGCATTTAATGGTTTAGATGCGTACCGGATTTAGAACAACTATTTTTGCATAGCTCAATCCAAGGGAAATAATGTTATTAACAGTGAGAATATGGTAAAATAAAATCACTAAATTTGACATTTATTGACAAGCTATAAAACAGAAACTTGAATAACTTCGGAAAAAAAATCAAGGAAATAAGGGTGAGAAACGGATTGCTTCTCAGGCAGGTTGCTGCCTATTTAGAAGTTGATACGGCGCTCATGAGCAAAATTGAAAATGGCTCAAGAAGAGCTACAAAAGAACAAGTGGCTAAAATAGCGTTGTTTTTAAAGGCAGATAAGGAAGAGTTGATGAAATTATGGTTGTCTGATAAAATTTACGCCATTATGGATGAAAATGAGGACAATACAATCGCTGAAGGTGCAGTAAAATATATTTTGAAACAGATGAAAAACAGATGAAACCCGGGATAAAGCTCATTGATAACGCTTCGAAAGAGCATCAACTTGGCGCAATTGTAAAGGAGTTGATGTGTAACAACGCCTATTCACAAGTTGCGATAGCAACAGGGTACTGGGACTTGCCCGGCATGGTTGAAATTTACGATGAATTGAAAGTCTTTTTGGAAAGGGATCGTACCTCTTTGAGACTACTTTTAGGAGAAGAACCATCTGTAAGAGCCTATCAGGTGAGAAATCCCACAAAACAAGATCCTGAATTTCCTGATAAATATTTGAAACGGGATTTGGAAGAATTACATCTGAAAGATGAATTTCAGAAAGTTGCTCACCTGCTTGGGAAATACTTAAACACAGGTAATGATTCGAAAATTCAAATTAAAGTTTACCATAATAACTTTCTTCATGCAAAATGTTACATCTTTGGAAGTGACGAAGAAAATGCTGTTGGAATCATTGGTAGTTCAAACTTTACCAAGCAAGGACTTTCAGGGAATCTTGAACTAAATCAATTTGAAGATAATAATGCAACGGTAAATTTTATTCGCAAAAACATATTTCAGCATCCATCGCACCGCACCTGGTTTGAAGATTTATGGAATGAAAGCGAAGACTGGTCGGGAACCTTCAGAGAAGAAATATTGGGGTTGAGCAAACACGGAAATATTTGTTTCAGCCCTTATGAAATGTATATCCATGCTTTGTATCGTATATACGGACAAGACTTAAAGGACGAGAAAGAAAACAAAGTTGAAATTGACGATCCAGGTTCGGGGAAACCGCAACTATTAAAATTCCAAATTCAGAATGCCAACAGTTTAATCAAGAAACTGGAAAGGCAAGGCGTTGCCATGCTCTCGGATTCGGTTGGATTGGGTAAAACATATACTGCTATAAAAATAATAGAGTATTATCAGCAAACCCGTCAGCAGCGCGTTGTTGTAATCACTCCTGCAGGGCTGAAAGCGCAATGGGAAAGAGCCTTTGCGGATTTCAGGTTTAAAAATATTCCTGAAATACTATCATTACAAGACACCAATAAGGTACAAGATAGAAGAGAAACCTACAAAGGTATTCCGGTTGGGTTATTTGTTTTCGATGAGAGTCATAATCTAAGAACGACAGGTGGAAGCCGTTCGGATATTTTTACTGAATGGAAAATGGAGAACGAAAAAGCACATACCTTATTGGTAACTGCTACACCCATCAATAATCAGCTTTCAGATTTAACAAATCAAATAATAATTGGTACCGGCGGAGAATTGACAAAACTTGGGTTTCATATCAACGATAGAGGAAACCGGGAAACTATTCAGGAAAGGCTGGCAATCATTCAAAAAAAGATTAAGTCGGATATAAAATCTGGCTTTATTGATTACCCAAGTATACGAGAGCAACTTACACCATTGTTAAATAAATTTATTGTAAAGAGAACAAGACAAAGTATAGAAAAGGAATTTCCGGATGGTCTTTTAATAAATGGGATATTGCAAAAGTTCCCAAAATCAATTCCATTTAATCTTGAATACACAGTTTCAAATCAATTCAAATCAGACTTAGAAAAGCATGCTGCAAAATATCTCAAATTGGCAAATGCTTTCCTCTTTACAATAAATAGCTTGGCGGAACTAAAATATTTAGCTCATCCATTGGATTTATTTGAGCATTATGAAAAGAGGGAGACTCCAATTTCGTCTTCGCTGGAAATCGTTTATACCGGATTGCTTTCTCTTGGTTTTCCATGTTATAGGTATAATATTTACCGATGGGCTTATTATGGAAGAAATAGAGAAGCAGAGGACTTTACATTATCTATCGATGAAAACCGGGAACTAAGCCGACAAATAGGTATATATGGAATTTTCCGAACGGTTTTTTTAAAACGACTTGAATCCTCCTTGTATTCCATTCAAAAATCTGTTGGTAGTTATGAAAACAAACTGCTGGATTTTCGTGAAAAGTTAATCAAGTATAACAAGATTATTTCTGTTAAAAATCTCTCATCGCTGAATAAATTTATTGACACTTACAATGAACAAAATTCAGAAGAAGACGAATTAGATTTTGACTTCGTCTCTTTTGAAAACAAAGAAGATGGTTTTTTTAGTGTTGAGGCTGATGAAGGAACTTTTAATATTGACCAACTCAAAGAGGATATTGTCAAAGATTTAACGATTATTCAAGTATTGAAAGAACAATTTGGACTTCTGATAAAAAAAGACGATAAAATACAGCAACTTGCCAAACACCTAAATCAAAATGATGATAGGAAGGTTTTAATCTTTACCTATTTTGCCGATACGTTAAAATATCTGCAAAATAATTTACCCAAATATTTAGTAAAAGGCCGTAATGTCGAATTTGCATTGGGTAGCAAAGGTGATATTGAAAACTTTGCCAGGCGATTTGCCCCTGTTTCGAAAAAATATTCATTAAAACAGGATGAAAGAGAAATCGATTTTTTATTGGCAACCGACAAACTTTCGGAGGGGCAAAACCTTCAGGATAGTGGAATGATTGTAAATTATGATTTACATTGGAATCCAGTTCGCATGATTCAGCGAAATGGCCGGATAAACCGGTTGGGTTCTGCATTTGAGGAAATATTTGTATATAATTTCCGACCCACTGACCAGTTGGAAAGTTATCTGCAATTGGTAAATAAGTTGCAAACAAAAATTGATTTGATCCGGTATACGGTGGGGACTGATCAGTCTGTTTTGGACGAAGAGCCAATACCTCAGGATTTCACTGAGGAATTATACAGCAGGGATGAAAAAAAACGATTAGCAGCCTTGCAAAAGATCATGGAAACAACAGAGTACCTTGGCGCCGAACCAATATTCATGGAAGACCTTCGGTTTTTTGATAACAATCCGGATTTTGATGAATCATATAAAGAGAAAATCAAGACTTTACCTAAAGGAAAATGGGGTAAAATACAGGAAACAAAAAAAGATGATGAGTTTTTACATTTGGCGCATTTAGCCGCAGGAGAAGGAGATGCATTTGAAGCAGGGTATTTTGCTGTATTTGACAAGTATAAAATTGGCGTCATGTTGTCAGTGGCCGAAGGGCTGAATTATATTAAAACAACCAGTGATCATAACAAGCGATTTAATGATCATTTTAAGAATAAAGTACAAACAGAGGAAATGATCAGAAACTTTATAATCGCTTACGATATTTCCGAGGATATGCATAACATCCGGTACAGTAAGCCCCAGGAAGAAGCCATTGCCACATTGATTACCAGAATGATTGAATATGGAGAATCATCGGAAAACATTGAAATGGTGACCAATTCTGTTTTGCATTCACAAAATGCCTATTTAAACCGGGAAAACCTTAAATTAGTAAGACTTGTTAATAGAAAAAACCGAAGAGGAGAACATTTTGGGACAGACGAGATCGAGAAATTTAAAAAATTGGCAAAACAAAATAAACCTGAAGAAAAAATAGAGAAAGCCTCGCTTTCAGAAATCATTCAAATTTTTGCATAGATGACAATTTTACAACTCAATCATATACTTGACGAATTACACCAAAGTAAAACAAGAGATAAGGTAATGGAGTTTTCCTTTGCTGTTATTGAATGGATGGGTTTAAACGCCATTGTCGATAAAAAAGCGCAACTATTAGCGCCACAAACGCAAAAACTTAAAGACTTTTTAGCGCCAGCCCCACAAACAACCCAGCCACAGTTGTACAGATTGACCGCCGATGGGCAAAATATCCGTATTCGCTTTGCCGTCCTAAAGAAATTGAAGAAAGAATATATCAGTCAATTGGTGGATAACGACCCGGGCCTAACAAGTTATCAGGCAATTACTAAAGGAATTGGAAAAACATTAAATGGAACAGCATTTATTCCTTCTCAGCCCTATTTTATTCATTTTGTAACTACAACTGATTATGACCGTGTGATTCTTATTTTCAATCAGGGCGACCAAAAACGGCTTGTGTCCTTCCGGAACAGATTGACCAATACGCAGTACAATAAAATCATATTACAATGGCAAAACGTTGCCAGCAAATCAAAACCCGAAATTGTCGACTTGTTTTGGAAAAGCCTCGACATTAAAGAGGTTAACAAGGAATTTTACAAACAAATAAAAGAAAGATTTGATACTTTGGTGGGTATTGTCAAGTCTTCAAATGTAGAAGCCGCTGAAAATCAGGTTAAACAATTTGCGGTCAGATTAATTGGCCGATACATTTTTTGTTGGTTTCTGAAAGAAAAAGAGATAATCCCAAATAGCCTGATTTGTAGTGATTATATATCTAAAACCCAAAATTATCATCAAAAATTTCTTCAAAAATTATTTTTCGGAACGCTTAATTCAAAAATCCAGGATAGAGGTTGGCTAAATAATGAACCTGAAGATTCAAAACATTATTTTGAGAAAATTCCATATCTGAATGGTGGTCTTTTTGATAAAACCATGGAAGATGATTTATTTGCTACCCTTGAATTAAATCCCTGGTTAATGAAGTTTGTCGAAGTATTAGAAAACTATGATTTTACTGTCGATGAAAGCAGCAATCAATATCAACAGGTAGCGGTTGACCCCGAAATGCTGGGTCGTATTTTTGAGAATCTTTTAGCAAGCCAGAACCCCGAAACCGAAAAAGCAGCAAATAATGAACGAAAAGCCTTTGGCGCTTTCTATACACCCCGGGAAATTGTGGACTACATGGTAGATGAGGGCTTAAAAACTTATCTGGCTGCTAAACTTAAAATTAATTCTGATGAACTTAGCCAGTCATTTTTACCTATTCCGGTTTGGCCCGAGAAACTATCAAAAAGAAAACAGGAGGCAGAAGCAGCGCTCAAAAATGTAAAAATTCTTGACCCTGCCTGTGGTTCAGGGGCATTTCCAATGGGTGTTTTGCATCGGCTTATCAGTATAAGGGAAATAGTTAGCCTGCAGCCAAATACTTACCAACTCAAGAAAGATATTCTTTCCAATAATATTTATGGCGTGGATATCATGCCTATGGCAGTTGAGATTGCGCGTCTCAGAGCGTGGCTTTCACTCATTGTCGAAGAAGATTACAAAGGCGAAAAGGTCTCCAGTAATTTTGGGATAGATGCTCTGCCAAATTTGGATTTCAAATTTATGCAGGGGAATTCCCTACTTGAAACATTCGAAGGAATTAAACTTTTCGATGAGAAATTACTTTTGGTAAAAATAGCCAGCGATAAGCAGGAACTCATTGACAAAACAAAGAATAAACTGAATGACTTACAACAAACCTACATTGCCCTTCACGAATCGAATCAATTGAAAGGGACCAAAAAAGCGATCCTTGATATTGAACTCAAACAAAATAAAGAACTACTTACAAGAATTCTGAAAGCAGAAGAACCAAATGCCAATTACGGTTTGTTCCAGGCAGAAGAACATGCCGCAAATATTACAGAAAAATTGCAAAAGCTGCACAGGGAGTTATTCGGTACCTCTGAAAAAGGTCGTAAAAAAGAGATCATTCTTGCGATTGAAATGCTTGAATGGAAGTTGATCGCAACAACATTAAAGGAACACGGCAAAACTGAAAAACTCAATGATCTTGAAAATCTGCGGAGACAAAATATACGACCCTATTTCCTTTATAAACTCAATTTTCCTGAAGTATTTACCGAAAAAGAAGGATTCGATATTGTAATAGGAAATCCGCCATATGTGCGACAGGAAGCCATTGACCCCTATTACAAACCCAAGTACATAGCAAATCATCCCGAAGTGGGAAGTGGAACTGCCGATTTATATGTGTACTTTTTCGATTCTGCCCTCTCTGTTACAAATCCCGGCGGCATTATTATTTTTATTACCCTGAATAAATACCTGAAAACAAAATACGGTGAAGGCCTTCGAAAAAAATTGAAAGAAAAAAATGTTGATTTGATAATCGATTTTTTTGAACTTCCCGTTTTTGAAGCAAGTACCGATACTGCGATTACAAAAATTATTAATTCGCCGGACGCAAATACTACACGATATTTCCCGATAAAAACCTTGGATCATCTCGACTTAAATTTGTTGAATAAAGGTGAAAGCTTAAAGGTGATTAAAGATGGTTCAGAGTGGAAGTTTGTAGATGAGACTAACAACAGCCTGTTAACTAAGTTTTCAAAAAATACGATTTCGTTAAATGAATTTACTAAAGAAAGTATTTATTATGGAATCAAGACAGGGAATAATAAGATATTTATAATAGATCATCTTAAAAGAGATGCTATTTTAAAATCTGATAATAAAAGTCAGACTCATATTGGGAAATATGTTACAGCTACAAAGATATCGAAGTGGAAAATTGACTATGAGAAAGAATGGTTAATCACTACATTTCCAGGTAAGCGTTTAAATATTGATGATTATCTAGGTTTAAAGAATTACTTATTTAATTTTAAAAATAAATTAATCCCAAAACCCAAAAATCATTCTGGAGAATGGGAAGGAAGAAAGACAGGATCATATAAATGGTTTGAAACTCAAGACAATGTCGCATATTATAAATTATTTGAAAAACCAAAATTAATTTATATTCGAACTGCCAAAAACCACACATTTCACCTTGATTATGATGGTTATTATGTAAATGATTCATGTTATATCATTTCATCAGAAAACAAGTATTTATTTTTCTTTTTAAATTCAAAATTATTCGATTGGTATAAGCGAATTAAATTTGTTGCATACGGTGATGCAGATGAAGGTGGACGAGTAAAACTTGAATACAATAAAATGATAACAGTGCCAATAAAGCAAATTACAGATAAGCAGTTAAACTGGTTTGAAAATCAATATGCAGCAATAAAATCTGTCCTTGAGAATGAATCCAAAGTAAAAGAATTAGAACATGAGGCGGAAACAATGCTTTTCAAACTGTACGACTTAAACTACCTCGAAGTAAAAACCATATGCCACTCCTTTTGGCTGAATGAACAGGAGTATGATAAATTTAAATTGGTCGATAATGGCGTATGAGTTGCAATATTTTTCACTTAAACCCTATCCGATAATGCTGCAAACACATTCTCCATTATTGATTGATAAAAAACAAAACTCCCATTGTTGGCATAAATAAACTTAACATAGGTAATGTTGAATACACAATTACAACCGATAAAACCAAATTATTGTAATATCATAAATCGCTGGGAAGTGGCTCAACCTAAAATAGATTGAACGGTTTCGTATGGAAATTAATAGCCGGCATATCATCGAAAAAGTCGACGGAATCGTGGCCCTTCACGGAGTAACCGCCGATGCCGTTATTCCGATCCTGCAGGATATCCAGCATGCATTTAATTACCTCCCCGAAGATGCCCTGAAAAGGGTTTGTGAAACCACGGATATTACCCCGGGGCAGATATCCGGGATTTCGACATTTTACACGCAGTTCAGGCATAAACCGGCAGGAATGCACCGCATCAGCGTTTGCACAGGAACGGCCTGCCATGTGAAAGGGGCGCAGTTCGTGTATGATGCATTCAGGCGGGAGCTGAAACTGAATGAGGATGAAGATACCGATGCCTCCATGATCTTCACAATCGAAAAGGTGGCCTGCCTGGGATGCTGCACCCTCGCCCCGGTTGTGAGGATCGACGAGGTAACCTTCGGCCATGTTGAACCCGAAAAAGTGGGAGAGATCCTGCGCGATTTTTTCACCCGGAAAAAGGATCATTCCGCCCATACTCCTTCCGCGGTGACCAATAAATCAAAAACGCAGGGAGAGATCCGCATCGGGCTGGGATCCTGTTGTGTTGCCAGCGGCAGTTCAGCGGTAAAAACAGAACTCGAGAAAACCCTGGAAAAGACGAAGATCAGCGTGGATGTGCAGCAGGTGGGATGTGTCGGGATCTGCAACCAGGTTCCCATCATGGAGATCATCAAACCCGGCGAAAATCCGGCTTATTATGCAAAGATCAAACCCGAAGAGGTCAGGGAGGTTTTACTGAACCACTTCAAACCCGAGGGAGTTTACAACCGAATCCGGAATGGATTTTTCAACCTCTTTGAGAATCTGCTGTCCGATGGCGCTCCAAAATCGTTCCGGAAGTATCTTGGTGAACAGCGTGATACCCCCTTGTCAAGATTTCTCGGTCCTCAAATCAACATTGCAACGGAAAACAGGGGCGTAACAAACCCGGTTGACCTGGAGGGATACCGGAAGACCGGGGGATTTGAATCCCTGGAGAAATGCCTGCAGGAGATGACCCCGCAGATGGTGATTGATGAGATCAATGCCAGCGGATTACGCGGCCGGGGTGGAGCAGGGTTTCCAACGGGCCGGAAGTGGCAGTTAGTCAGGAACCAGCAGGCAAAGGAGAAGTTCGTGATCTGTAACGGCGATGAGGGCGATCCGGGCGCCTTTATGGACCGTATGCTGCTTGAATCATATCCCTTCAGGATCATAGAGGGGATGTTGATCGCGGGCTATGCCACGGGAGCTTCGCAAGGGATTTTCTACATCAGGGCCGAGTACCCGCTGGCGGTGACACGCATCCGCGAAGCCATCAGGATATGCAGGGAAAACGGCATCATCGGCTCCTCCATCCTCGGTTCAGGGTTTTCATTCGAGATCCGGATTTTTGGCGGGGCCGGCGCCTTTGTGTGCGGCGAGGAAACCGCCCTTATTGCATCCGTCGAAGGCAAACGCGGTATTCCGAGGATGCGCCCACCCTACCCTGTCGTCAAAGGTCTGTGGAATAAACCCACCCTTATCAATAATACCGAAACCTTTTCACTTGTTCCATGGATCATCCATCACGGGTCACAGGCCTTTTCAAAGATCGGCACTTCAGGCAGCAAGGGCACCAAGGTATTCGCACTGGCGGGGAAGGTAAAACGTGGCGGGCTGATCGAAGTTCCCATGGGGATCACCATCAGGCAGATTGTAGAAGAGATAGGCGGGGGTATTGCCGGTGACAGGAAATTCAAGGCAGTTCAGATCGGCGGACCATCAGGCGGCTGCCTCCCCGCATCCGCGGCCGACATGCCCATTGATTTTGAAGCGCTGAAACAAGCCGGCACCATGATGGGTTCGGGCGGACTGATCGTGCTCGACGAGACCGACTGCATGGTGGATATTGCCCACTATTTTCTGTCGTTCACGCAGAACCAATCCTGCGGCAGATGCACCTTTTGCCGGATCGGTACCCGCAGGATGCTCGAATTGCTTGAGAAAATCCGGAGCGGCCAGGGAACTGCATCCGATCTCAGCAAACTGGAAAAACTGGCTCACAGCACCGCCACGGGAAGCCTTTGCGGACTGGGTAAAACAGCGCCGAATCCGGTGCTCACCACCCTGTATAATTTCCGTGAGGAATATGAGGCCCATCTCCAGGGACATTGTCCTGCTGGAAAATGTATTCCGTTGATTCATTATGAGGTGACGGATGCATGCATCGGCTGTACCAAGTGTGCGCAGCGGTGCCCCACGGACGCCATCGCTTTTAAACCCTATGAAGTGCATGCTATCGACCAGGAAAAATGTATCAAATGTGATATCTGCCGGGAAATTTGCCCGGTTGATGCTGTTGTAATTAAATGAAAAATGCAAAGTGCAAAGTGCAAAATGCATAGTGTAAGTGCAAAGTGTAAAGTGCAAAATGAAAAATGCAAAGTGCAAAATGTAAATTGCAAAAATGAAAAAAATGTTTTGGAAGAAATGACACCGGTATGTATAATCAACTGATACAGAATCTGATGAAAATCATTACGATTCAATAAAATGGTGAAACTGACGATCGATCATATCCCCGTGGAGGTGCCGGATGGAATTTCAGTCATGGAGGCCGCTGCCACCCTTGGGATCACCATTCCATCCATGTGCTGGAAACCCGGATTTTCAAACCATCCATCGTGCATGGTGTGCCTGGTAAAGGAGGTCGGCAAGGATCACCTGGTACCATCGTGTGCCATGCCGGTTTCGGAGGGGATGAATATCCTTACCGGCACCCCGGAGGTGATGGAAGCCCGGAAGGAGGCGCTCGAACTGCTCCTCAGCGACCATGTTGGTGATTGCGAGGCCCCCTGCAGGTTATCGTGCCCCGCCGCCATGGATATTCCGCTGATGAACAGGCTGATAGCCATGGGCGATTTCGAACAAGCTCTTCGCATCGTTCGCCAGGAGATTGCCTTGCCATTTATACTGGGATATATCTGCCCAGCCCCGTGTGAAAAGGCCTGCAAACGCAAGCAGGTTGACCAGGCGGTATCGGTTTGTTTATTGAAGCGTTCCACGGCCCGGTATGGTGATTTGAACCAACCAGGTATTCACCCGGGCCAGGGAGATCCGGTTTCTCCGGCGAAGGCATCAGCATCCGATGAGAGTGTTGACAAACAAGTTGATAAAATTAAAATCCCAGCATACAGCGGTAAGACGGTTGCCATCATCGGTACCGGTCCGGCCGGACTTTCAGCCGCATTTTATCTTTTGAAGGCAGGGCACGGCGTTGTCCTGTTCGACCGGAATGAACATGCCGGCGGCGCCATGCGTTACAGTATCCCGGATGAACAGTTACCAAAGGTGATCCTGGATAAAGAAATTGATGTCATCAGGAAAATGGGGGCTGGATTCCGGTTAGGGGTCACCGTTACGCGGGAAGTATTTCGGGATACCATCCTCCGGGAGTATGATGCGGTGATTCTGGCCGCGGGGAGTTTGCAACCCCATTCCATGGATGTTTTTGAACTTCAACCGGATGAAAACGGATCTTTCGTCGATAAAAAGCACCTGACAACCAGCATTCCCGGTGTCTTCGCCTGCGGTCACGCCATCCGTGAACAAAAAATGGCGGTCCAGTCTGTCGCCCACGGTAAAATGGCAGCACTGCAGGTTGACATCTATTTAGCTGCGTCCAATTCCCAAGACGGGACAGTCCATTTTAAATCTCCTGCTTCAACCGGAAAAGCTGAGGATGGATTCCGCAGATTCAGGCACAAATCCGTTTCCACCATCGGCCACCTGGAAGAAACTGAATTCAAAGAATATCTGAAGGAGAGTGTCCCCTGGCACAGAACTGAGCCTGCTGGAGGTACCCTGGAGGGTTTTTCGCGCGAAGAGGCCATCAGGGAGGCACAGCGGTGCATGCGCTGCGATTGCCGGAAGCCGCTCAGCTGTAAGCTCAGGTTGTATGCTGATGCCTATGATGCCGGCAGGAAAAGATTTGCCGGTCCCGACAGAGCGTTGATTACCAAATCGATTCAGCATGACCTGGTCGTGTATGAAACCGAAAAATGCATCCGGTGCGGGTTATGCGTCGATATCACGCAGCGCCATGGTGAATCCATCGGACTCACTTTTGCCGGCCGTGGATTTGATGTTCGCATCCTGGCTCCCTTCAGCGAAACCATCAGGGAGGCGTTAACCAAAACTGCCGCTGAATGCGCAGAGTCCTGCCCCACGGGCGCCCTCGCCCTGAAATCAAGGGAAGAAAGGAATTCACCATGAGTTCAATGCCATATCACCGGTTAATGTTATTCATTTCTATCAGCATATGCTGTTTCCCAGGCTTTTCAGTGCGGGCGCAAACTCCTGACTGCTGGCCATCCTTCCGCGGCGATGCGCAATTGAAAGGCACCTCGCCGGCAATGGTCCATCCCCCGTTCAAGCTGCTGTGGACCTTTAAAACCGGCGATGCGATCAAGTCCTCTCCCGTCATCTGCGATGGCACCATCTACATGGGCTCCGACGACGGGTATATCTATGCGGTCACCTCTGCAGGAAAACTGAAATGGAAGTACGGCACCGGCAACGCGGTGGAGGCCCCGCCGCTGATCCTGAAAAACATGGTTTATACCGGAACGATGGAGGGCATTTTTTATGCCCTGGATGCCGCAACCGGAGCGCTGCGGTGGAAATACACCACCGAAGGTCAGATTTCCGGTTCAGCCAACTGGACCGTCAATCCAAAAACAAAACAAACCAGCCTGCTCGTCGGCAGTTATGATTATAACCTGCACTGCATGGACGCTCTGACAGGAAAAGCGCTGTGGAAATACGAAACAGACAATTTCATCAACGGCGCACCTGCAATTTCGTCGCAAATGGCCGTGTTCGGGGGGTGTGACGGATTCTTGCACCTGGTAAATACCCTGGACGGAAAAGCCCTGGATAAGATAAATCTCGGGACCTACATTCCGGCCTCTGCGGCCATCCTGGGGGATAAGGCCTTTTTTGGTAATTATGACGGCGTTTTCTTCTGCTTTGATCTCCGCCAGAAGAAAGTTTTGTGGAAAACCGAAGGCGGAGGCCCCTTCCTTGCCTCCCCGGCCGTTGGCTCGGGTGTGGTGATCACGGGATCCCAAAACAGGCTCATCTATTGTTTCGAGGCGGTGAACGGGAAATTGCGATGGAAATTCAAGACCCTGGGAAAGGTGGATGCCTCACCGGTTATTGCAGGAAAGGTTGTGATCGCCGCCTCGGCCGATGGCAGGCTCCATGTGATCGACATCAGCTCCGGAAATGAAATATGGAACTATGAAATTGGCAGTCAGATCGTAAGCACCCCGGCTGTTACATCAGATATGATTGTTGTGGGGGCAAACGACGGGAAGATCTATGTTTTTGGAACTGGGAAATAAATACGGGACACGGGATGCGGGACACGGGATGCGGGACACGGGACAGAAAATACGGGACGCGGGACTCGGGATGCGGGACACGGGACAGAAAATACGGGACGCGGGACTCGGGACAAAATTCGGGAGACGGGACGCAAAACGCGTAACGCGAAACAAAATCGTAAATCGTATATCGTAAATCGTAAATCAAGATGAAAATCGTAAATATAGCACCAGGTTTTGGAGGCACATTTTACTGCGGTAACTGTCTCCGCGATAACGCTTACGTGAATTCGATGCGTGAGTTGGGACACGATGCCATCACCCTGCCCATGTACCTGCCGTTGACCTTGAACAGGGAACAAGCTGCTGAGGAATTCCCTGTTTTTTATGGGGCGGTAAATATC
>Ga0247841_10005849_pt1 | contig 19539 bp, 23 predicted proteins | sample LaCruzMarch2015__2_FD_192410 | JGI IMG/M metagenome (GOLD analysis project Ga0247841, IMG submission 192410) | Freshwater microbial communities from meromictic Lake La Cruz, Castile-La Mancha, Spain - LaCruzMarch2015_18m | ecosystem: Environmental > Aquatic > Freshwater > Lake | place: Spain... | reverse complement strand
TGCCGTTCTTTCTTTGTGTATTTCTTCTTCTGTCTTTTCATCAATTCTCTTTTCCCTATTTAAGCCCGAGATAATAATATTTTCTCCAATAAAAAAAGAAACAAAAAGACCTGTTAAGACTGTTATTAGTATTCCAAAAATTAAAGAACCCCAACTAGAAACTCCCCAGTCATCTGATATATGCCAAATACCACGCCAGATTGAAACAATCCCAACGCTTCCAATAAATGCATAAACAATAGGATGATGGACCAATTTAATTCTAGCCTTATCTTCTATTTCATCAAAAACCTTATGAATTGAATTAAGTATTTTCCTCATATAATATTAATTATATCATTTTAATGATTATAATTCCAATTAATCCAACTAATAATAAATAAACCAAACAAGGGATAATTACCCCTTTTAAAATTTTAACTTCTGAATTTTTTATCCCAGTAACTGCTTCTGCGGTTAAAATATCGGCAAGAGCCAACATATTACCAGCAGCTGCTCCAACAACTCCAAGGGATAAAATAATGCTACTATTCATATAAAGATTTTGTGACGCAATATTAAACAAATGCCCAAACATTATATTCGAAACAGTTACACTCCCTGTCATAAAAGCTCCAAAAGCTCCTATAAAGGGTGCAAATAAAGGCAATAGTGATGTTTCAAAACTTTTGGTCATTAGACTAATCGCCGATATAATTCCTGAATAATTATTACCAGAATTTATCATTATTTGAACCATAGCAAGCATTGAAAAGACAACAAAAAATGGGTGAATTCCGCTGCCAAAAGCTTTTTTAATAGAGGCGATAATCATTGTAAATTTTTCTTTCCAAATTAAAACTACAAATAATCCCGATAAGATAAAGACAAAGCCTGGATTAAATAAACTAAAAGTATGCTTAACTCCCAAAGATGGAGGAAGAGATAAGCCTATTTTACCAAAAACAATTTTGCCTAAAACTAAAAGGATGACAAGTATAATGTATGGCAAAAAAGCTCTAAATGGCGACATAGAAGAAAATTCTTCTTCTTTTTTATCAACAAGAGATAACTCCTCTTTGGGAGTCAAAAAACCTAATTTCACTGAAATTATTATCACAATTAATCCCAAAATTGAACCAAATATTGAAGGAAATTCTGGACCTAAAAATACAAATAAAAGTGATGATATAACAAAAATTAAACCAGAAAATAATGCAAAAGGTAAAGCTTCAAAAAATTCTTTTTTTCTATTAGCTCTACCCTCAGTAATTATCCAAAGCATAAATATAGGAACAATAAAACCAATAATATTAAAAAGGGCTGAATATAATGGAACTAAAGAAGTATTTAATCCAACAAACCCCATTTTTATTGGAGTTCCTGCTGCTCCAAAAACTCCTGGAGTGCTATTTCCAAGAAGACCAACTACTAAAGATTTTATTGGGGATAAACCTAATCCAATCAAAATTGGCACAGCGATAGCAACTGGGGTTCCGAATCCCGCTGTTCCCTCTATAAAACATTCAAAAAACCAAGCAATGATAATAATTTGAACTCTATAATCTTTTGATAAATTACCCAAATAATGAGAAATATTTTTTATTATTTTTAGTTCTTTTAGAATTTCAAGAAAAAAGACTGCCCCAAAAATAATAATAAATATATCAACTGCAACAAAAAATCCTTTTCCATATGATGTATATAAAAACAATGGCATTATTTTCCAATAAAAAATAGCTAAAATAGTATATAAAACAAGAGTTATTATTGAAGTTGTAAGTAATGGAGTCTTTTTTATAAATAACAAAAAAATAAAAACGAGAAAAGGAAACAATGCTATTAAAATTGGGATACTATCTACATTCATTATGTATATATTTTATCATAAAAATTTTAAATTTTAAAATAGTAACCTAGATATATTTATGGTATATTTATAAATATGAGAATTGAAGAAGATGTAAAATTAGATTATGCAGATGTTTTACTTCGTCCTAAAAGAAGTACTCTGACCTCTAGAAAAGACGTCAGTCTTGAGCGAAAATTTAATTTCTATCATTCAAATAAAATATGGAGTGGAATACCCATAATGACAGCCAATATGGCTACTTGTGGTACTTTTGAAATGGCAAAAGTTTTATCAAAAAATAAAATGATAACTACTTTTCATAAATATTATACAAAAAATGATTACATAAAATTTTTTGAGAATTTTAATGATCCAGATTATATAGTTTATACCCTAGGAATTAGAGATGAGGATATTATTCAACTTAAAGAAATGATATCTTCTAATCTTATAAATAATTTTTCTTTTATCTGCATAGATGTTCCAAATGGTTATCTTGAAAGATTTTTAGATACAATAAAATTAGTCAGAGAATTATGTAAAGACCATATAATCATAGCGGGAAATGTTGTGACAAATGAGATGACAGAAGAAATAATCCTTTCAGGGGCTGATATCGTAAAAGTAGGAATTGGACCAGGATCAGTGTGTACAACTAGAAGGATGGCAGGAGTAGGATATCCACAGTTATCAGCTGTTATAGAATGCTCTGATGCTGCTCATGGGATTTCAAATGGTCGTGGTGGCTACGGATTAGTAATTGCAGATGGTGGTCAACAATATCCATCTTGTATAGCAAAAGCTTTCTGCGCTGGAGCTGATTTCAATTTATTTGGATCAATGTTTTCTGGCTTTGATGAAAGCGCTGGAGAAATAGTAGAAAAAGATGGTAAAAAATATAAAGAATATTTTGGATCTTCTTCCAATAAGGCCCTTATTGATTTTTATGGTAAAAAGTCAGACTATAGAGCTTCTGAAGGAAGATATGTTTTAATGCCATACAAAGGACCAATCGATATTTTTATACAAGATTTATTTGGATCGCTCCGTAGTACTGGTACTTATATTGGAGCAAGAAGATTGAAAGAATTTCCCAAAAGAGCTACTTTTATTAAAGTGAATAGACAATTAACCACATATTTAGAAAAATATGATCAAGAAAAATAGAGAGACGTTGTCTCTCTATTTTTTATTTTGTTTTCAGCCAACTAATCATTTTTCTGAAAGTTCCTGGGCCAACCTCTCCATCAACAGTCAAACCTTGAGCTTTTTGAAAACTTTTTATTGCCGTGGAAGTACTTAATCCATAATCATTATCTATTTTATTTGAAGTATTATTGTATATATTCAAAAAATTTTGAACAGACCCAACCGCTGCCCCTTGTGATTTAATTTTAAGATAGATATTACCATCTACCAATTTCTGTAATTCATTAATAAGATTTTGATGTTTTAATACCGGAGTTTTTGTCGTATCTGTAACTTTAACTTCTGGGGTTTTAACAGGTAAAACTTCTTCTTTAATAACAGGAGCCTCTTCTTCGTTTTTTGATTTCAAAACACTAATCTCATTTTTCAATAAAATAATTTCTTCTGTTAATTTTTCATTTTTAAATTCTAATTCTTTTTGGATTTGATTTGCCACATGCACACTTCCTGATTCCATTGTCGAAAATGCCCAATACCCCGTAAGACCCAATAATAATAAAATAAAAATTGAAAATAAAATAAATTTAAAATTTTCCATATATATAAGTATACACCAAGTAATTTTTTTTCAAAATTTAATTAGTGTATATTATAATCTTTTAGGTTAATTCACAAAAGTTAGAGCAGTTCCTATTTGATTTCCACGTCCAGTTCTTCCAATACGATGAATATAATCTTCATAAGTAGCTGGAATTTCATAGTTTATGACATGCGTTACGTTAGGAATATCAAGTCCACGAGCAGCGACATCGGTTGCAACCAATATCTGACTATGATTATCACGAAAGGCTTTTAATGCATTTTGGCGACGAGATTGATTTTTGTCGCCATGAATAGATTCCGCCTTAAAACCATTTTTAACTAATGTTTGACATAATTTCTCTACACCATGTTTTGTCCTTCCGAAAATAAGAACTTTTGAAAATTCTTTTTTAGACAATAAGGCATGGAGTGAATCAATCTTGTCGCCTCCATTAGGAACACGAACTATATTTTGATCAACATTACGAGCTGTATCACCCGTTTTAACAGAAATTGTTTCTGGATTATTTAAAAATTCTTTAATTAATTTATCAATCTCTCCTGTAATAGTTGCTGAGAAAAATAATGTTTGCCTATTAGGAGCCATATTATTCATTAAAAATCTCATATCGTTCACAAACCCCATATCAAGCATTCTATCCGCTTCATCTAAAACAATAGTTTTAAATTCTGGTAAATGAATAACCTTACGATCAACTAAATCTCGTAGTCGTCCAGGTGTTCCAATCACAAAATTATTTTGGCGACGTAAACTTGAAATTTGACTATAAATACCAACACCCCCAACACAACATACAGAAAATTCTATTAATTCTTGATTTATTTGTAATGCTAATTCTCGAGTTGGAACTATAACCAAAACTTTTTCACGAGGATTATTTATAATTTTATCAAGAAGTGGAATTAAAAAAGCTGCAGTTTTTCCTGTTCCAGTATTTGCAATACCGACAACATCACGTCCCTTAAGAACAAAAGGAATAGCCCCATCTTGAATAGGAGTTGGATTAATGTATCCCTTTTTAATAATATTATCTTTCAAGATATTATTAATCTTAAAATCAGCAAACTTATTTACGGGAACATATGGAGCATTTTCAATAATCGGATCAGCTTTACAAATAAATTTTGAATGACTTATTGTACTACCACCTCCAAAACGCCCTTTTGATGATCTTCCACGACCAAAAGAGAATGAACGACTTTTATAATTTCCACTAGATGATGACCTACCGCTATTGCTACCAGCATAACGCGAAGCAGATCGGCCAGAGCTTACGCTTCGGCTATTTTGTTTATACATATTTTTTTACCCAGTCTATTAAAATAAAGGTAAGACGGACTAGGACCTTTCTCCCTTGTTTTTCATAAAGACTATCCAAGGGATAAGGCGTTATATAGGCGCATATTTGCGCGGAAAAACCAATGAGAATACAACTTACTCATATAGTATATAATTTTTAAATACTTTTGTCAAGTTTTATATTTTTATAAACTAACTACTTCCCTCTTTTTTTAACAGATTTCTTTTTATCAACTTTATTTTCAAGCATTACTTTTTTTACCATTAATCTCTTGGTTGTTTTCTTAGAATGCTTTGACTTTTTATGAGGATGAAGTGACGTTGCTCTTTTTGCCATATAAATATTTCTTTGATTCGCTATGATATTAAACAAAGCGATATTATTAATAAGTAAATTATATTATACATCAAATCGATAAAATAATCCAATTAAAAAATTATATCTTCTTGGGAAACACTAATGATAAAACTATAGAAGAAATAAGAGCAAACATAATAACCCCAAAAGATACAAAAGAAGATATATGTATTCCAAATATTCCTGATAACATTTTTAAACCAATAAACAGTAAAATAAAGGCAAGTCCTTTCTGTAGATGATGAAATTTGTGTAAAATATTTTCAATTAAGAAAAATAAAGCTCTTAACCCCATTATGGCAAAAATATTAGAAGTAAAAACAACAAATAAATTTTGAGAAATAGAAAAAACAGCAGGGATTGAATCAACTGCAAAAATTATATCAGTCGCTTCTACCATCAAAACTATCATAAATAAAGACGTAAAATAAAATTTACCATTTTCTCTAAAAAAGAATTTGCCATTATGGTGACTAGCGGTGAAAGGTAATATTTTATGAGCAAATTTTATTATTTTATTATTTTTAAAATCAATGTGCTCTTCTTTTTTGTTTCTCAAGAGTTGAATCCCAGTATAAAGTAATACTGCTCCAAATATATACAAAACCCAATAAAATTGATGAATTATATAAGCTCCAGCTCCAATAAATATTCCACGAAAAATTATAGCTCCCAATATACCCCAAAATAATGCTCGATGATGATATTTTTCCTCAAGTTTAAAATAACTAAAAATTAACATGATAACAAAAAGATTATCAACTGAGAGCATTTTCTCTGTTACATAAGCACTTAAAAATTCAATAGCCATTTCTTTATTTATAAATAAATAAATTAAAAGACCAAAAGTAAGTGATATTGCAATCCAAAAAATCGATTGGATTAAAGCTTGTTTAAATTCAATCTTGTGATTTCTCTTATTAAAAAAACCAAGGTCCATTATCAAAAAACCAGCAACGATAACTCCAAATAAAATAATTAAATAAGTTTGTACTTCCATATATAGTATTTAATACTAGCAAATAAAGCTAATTAAACCAAACTATATTTAATTTTTAATTAAAAGGAATTTTAAGTATGAATCTCGTGCCACCAACAACAGATTGATAATGAATATCTCCCTTGTGAGCTTTTGCAATTAATTTTGCGCTATAAAGACCAATTCCTGTTCCATTTTTTTTAGAACTAATAAATTTATTAAATAATTTCTTTTTAATTTCTTTGGGAATCTCTCCTTTGTTAAAAAAACTCAAACATAATCCATCTTCTTCGTAGATATTTATAGTAATTTCATCTTCCACAGAAGGAGAAGCATCAATTGCATTATGTAAAAGATTATTTACAAGAGAAGAAAAAAGAATTTCATCTATTAATATACTTTTTTTAGCTATATCTAAATTTACTATTTTAGAATTTACTCCATCCCAAATAATTACTAATTTTTTATTGTTTTTAAAATCATTATAATTCTTTTTAATTTCATCTATTACTTCAGCAACTGTTTTTATTTTTTTGTCTATAATTTCTTGTCCTTTTTCTATTTTTGCAAATGATAAATAACTTTCCATCATTTTTAACATTTTTTTCCCAGTAGTATGTATTACTGTAGAAAATTTTTTAATATCTTCTTTAGATAGATCATCCTCGAGCAAATAACTTGAATAACCTAAAATTATAGATAATGGGTTTCTTAGATCATGATTTAATGTATTTATATAATTTTCAAGAGATTGTTCTATTTGTTTTCTTTTAGTTATATCTGTATGTGTACCAAAAATTATTAATGGATCACCATCTTCTGTCCAAGAAGTAACACAACCACGTTCACAAATCCAAACCCAATGTCCATTTTTATGTTTAAGTCTATTTTCGTGTTTATAATAAGGTAATTCTCCCTTAAAATGTTTACTTAATAAATCACTTGATCTCTTAAAATCATCTGGATGAATAAGCTCCTCTAATAATTCTTTATTAATTAGTCCTAGCTCATTAGGTTCATACCCTATAATTTGGGCCCATCTATCACTAAAAACCATTTCCCCTGTTTTTATATTCCATTTCCAAGTACCTACATCTGTGTTTTCAATAATTTCTTTAATTTGAGAATAATTATTATCTTTTATTTCTAATAATTTTTTATTTTTAGTAAAATCTTTCTCTTTCATTTTTAAAATATCTAATTAACTAATTTATATAATATGATCTTTAAAAATAACATATTAATTTTTACTAATCAATAAAAATAAACATAAGAACACAAAAATAATAAAAATAAAAATAATTTTTATTTAAAAAGAACACCTTAAAAATCAATACTAATTTTTATTATTTTTTAGTCTTAGGAGGTAATGGAAAAAACATACTTACCCTTGATTTATATTCAGCAAAATCAACATTTTCTTGCATTTTTTTCTCAAGCAAAGGGATACCAGAAACCTTTAAGATAAGAAATGTAATTGTAATTGGGCCTATAATACCAAGCCATCCATAAGAAGTACTAACTGCAATAACCCAAATTCCCCACCATTGTGTCACTTCTCCAAAATAATTTGGATGACGTGTATAAGCCCAAAGTCCATCTTGCATTAGTTTACCTTTATTTTCTGGGTTTTTAATAAATTTTTTTAATTGAGAATCTCCTACTGCTTCAAAATAAAAACCAATAATCCAAATTAAAATACCAACAATATCCAATAAACCAATTGTTTGTCCAATATTTTTATTAATAATTAAAACGGGTAAAACAATTAAAAATAAAAATATCCCTTGTAATATATAAACTTGAAAATAGGAGCGTAAATAAAACCAATTTCCCCACTCTTTCCTCCATTCCAAATATCTATAATCTTCATTTTTATTTTTATTCCTAAAATAAATATGCCATCCTAAACGCAAACCCCAAATACTTACTAATAAACCTACTATCATACCTCTTATTCCTGATTGATCTGATAAAAAGAAAGAAACCCAAGTCAACAACACAAACCCAATCCCCCAAGCTACATCAGCAATATCATTTCTTTTTTTAAAAACAGAAACGATAAACCAAAAATTCATGTAAATAAATAATACTAAACCAAGAGTTAAAAAATAATTCATAAGCCAATTTTAGAAGCAATTAAAAAGCTAACCACTGAAACAGAAGCAGCTAATACTGTACCCCAAATTAAATCTATAATAGTTACTATGATTGGCCAGTTTTTAATCGTTGCAAGATTTGTAAGATCATAAGTTGCATAAGTGATCAATCCAAATAAAGCCCCAAGCAAAAGAGCTGCTACCCAAGAGTTTTTTTGCAAAGCTGGGGTGATAACAAAAACAACTAACCCTATAATAAATAACAAATAAAAAATAATTGCAGCTGTCCAATTCACATTAGTTTTCATTAAAAACCCGAGATGTTTAGCGTAAAAATTTTTGGCAACCAACCCAAGCCATATCATATCAATGACTAAAAAGACAGGAAACGCGATAGCATATAATTTTATAAACATAATATTAATTTATTTTTTTATAAATAATTCTTCCGACAAAGAATAAGAGATCAAAAGTACGATCACGATAACGACACTATAATTATACCATATCATAGTAAAAAAATTTTGGGCAAAAATACTTCTAGAAAAAATTGTAAAAACAACTACCTTAACAAAAAATAAATAAATATTATTATTCCAAGTATTATTCGATAATAACCAAAAATTTTAAAATTATTTTTTTGAACAAAGTTTATTAAAAATTTTATTACAGATAACGCTACAACAAAAGAAACGGCAAAACCAATCATTAAAATAAATAATTCATTATAATTAAGTACTCCTTCATATTCTAATAAACTATAAGCTGAAGCGGCAAACATAGTTGGGATAGCCAAAAAGAAAGAAAATTCTGTAGCTACTACTCTTGATGTTCCTAAAACCATACCCCCTATTATCGTCGAAGCAGATCTAGAAACTCCAGGTATCATAGAAAAACATTGAATTAATCCAATCAAAAATGCTGTTTTAAAACTTAAATCTCCTATAGAAATAATCTTATCTGTCTTTTTTCTATTTTCAATAAAAACAATAACTAAACCTCCAACTAATAATGAGGTAGCTACTACCCAAGGATTAAATAATTTTTCTTTAATAAAACTAGCAAAAAGAACCCCAAAAAATAAAGCTGGTAAAACTCCTATTATTGTTTTATACCAAATATTTAAAATTTCTTTATTTTTTATTTTATCTTTAGTAAATGGCCATAATTTCTTTATAAAATAAAACAAGACTGCAATAATCGCTCCAAGTTGAATAACAATATCAAATAATACAGTAAAATTATTATCAAAATATAAAAATTGATTTACAAGAATTAGATGCCCTGTAGATGAAATCGGCAAAAACTCAGTAAACCCTTCTACAATTCCTAAAATTATTGCTTTTATTATTTCTAAAATATGTAATTCCATACAAAAATATTTATGTAATCTTTAAAAAAACTATATACTTTCTTTTAATGAGATTAGACTTTTAATTGTCATTTTGAGATTTATAATTTCTTTTTCGATATTTTTTCTTTTTCTAGAAAAGATTGCAGGATATAAAATTATAGCAAATATATTTTTTTGATAATTAGAAGTCTCAAAATATTCAAATTTTAATTCTTTATATTTTTTTGATAAATCAAATAAATTTTCCATAAAAGTCGGAGTTACTATCTCTAGGGCTTGTCTAGGATCCTTAAACCTATTATCAAAAGTTGTATTGAAATCGTTCCACTCAAGATCAAAATCTTGTTTTTTCTTTAATCCTCTTTGGCGCTTAATAAGTATTTGATTAAAATTTGGCTTATAAGAATCTGCATCAATAATTATTATCGAATATCTCCTAAACCATGAATTAATTTCACGATAATCAAAATAATTTTTATTTATTAATCCACTTATAAAATAGCCCTTAATTTTTCCATTTTTAATTGTTTGAAAATTATTAAACTCATTTTTAAAGTTTAAATTTTCTATATTATTTTTCATAAAATTAAATTTTTCTTCAACTATAAGTTGATTTAGTTTTTTAGAATAAATTTGATCTTTTATTAGATAAATAAGATAAATTATAACAAAAAATAATATTAAATAAGATTCATTTTCCATATTTTGTATTATACTAAAAAAAATGATAGCCGACTAGAATAAACCCTAAACGATAAAAAGCAAAAAGGACTGGCCAATGACCAGTCTCTTCTTTAATTTTTCTTGTTTTTTTGTTTTTTCTGTGCCTTATTAACAAGCATCTCTTTCCGAGAGTATTCCCCATAAGCTTTATTTTTTAAGTGAATAAACTCTTCATAAAAAACTTTTTCATTTTCTATATATCTTTTATCAGAAGCAATATCGTCTGGTATTTCATCTGATAAAAGTAGAATGTCTATTAACTCTAAAGAAAGCCCTTTTTCTTGAGATAAGCGCATCAACAGTCTCTGCCTTTTTATATAATAGTCAATAAAGGCGATTCGCTCTATTTCTCTATATTCAGAGAAAAGCTTCTTTTTAAAAATATCATATTCATCTTCTTCAAACTCATCGAGATTTTTGATTTTTGATGTATCTAACTCTATTAGAACCAGATGATTTTTTTCTATTTTATTCTTGTTTCCACAAGAAATAAAAAAGAACATGCCAGTAATCGCCAAGATAAAAATAAAACTAAAATTTTTCATTTTTTTAAAGATTTTTATTGTTAGTATTTGAATTATTTTTACCTACAAATTTTATAAATAAAAATAATTCAAATAATATAACTCAAATCTTATCTCAAAGAACTATCAATTTGTGTATGATAGCATAATTTATGGTTTTGTCAATATTTATTTGAAACAAAAAAACCGCTAGTAAATGGTTCCCCATTCTACTAGCGGTAATTTTATTTTTTTTATCTCTTTAAAAAAAGAGGTAAAGACAGGTTAGCAAAACACAAAACATATGTGAAAATAAAAATAAATCCTACCATCCACCATGTATCAAATAAGTGATTTGATACACTCCAAAAACCAATTCCTAGGATTCCTATAAAAGAAATAATAAAATCAAATTTATAATCTCTTTTGTATTGATTTATTAAACTCACTTTTTGTGTTTGGAGATATTCACCCACATTAAATAATGGGGAAAACAATAATCCAATAACTGAAATTGTAACCAATAAAATAATAAATTCTTTTCTTTGTGAAATAAAAGAAAGATTTTTTGATTCCAAGATTAAAAAATCAATAACAAGATAGAAAATAGAAGTAAATAAAAATATCTTTATTATTACTTCTAGAATAAAAATAAATCTAAAATTTTTCATTTTTAAGGATTTAATTGTTATAAATTAATTGAATTATTTCTACCTATAAATTTTATAAATAAAAATAATTCAACTAATACAACTCAAATCCTATATCAAAGAACTATCAATTTGTGTATGATAGCATAATTTATGGTTTTGTCAATATTTAAATTAAACAAAAAACCAACTATTACAGTTGGTTTTTTTATTATAAAAAAACTTTAAATGAAATCATAGATACGAAGGTTAAATAAAACTTTTACCAAGAAATTAATCAAAGCAATCCCCACTCCTATAATCCATAATTTCAACAATAGATGATACTGGAATTTTCTTAATCTTTCATAATCATAATTAGTTCCCTTAAAAATAAGGTAAAAAAACATTATAAAAAATCCAAACATACCAATACCAGAAGTTGTTATGTGCGTAATGAACAAAAAACTTGTCCAAGGGGCACCCTGACTACTATCCATGCGTGGTAGTTTGAAAATGACTGGACTTATAGCCATTATAAAATCCAAAATAAGACCAATAGCAATCCAAATCATAAAGTTTTTCTTTCGAAGATAAAACTTTCGGCTCCCAATGATATAAGGAATAAATGCAATAATTTGCATTAAAATAATCCAAAGGTGTTTATGCCACCACATAATTTTTCCTCCTATAATTTATAAATAATTTTTCTTTTAGATTACTTCTAGTAAGCCTTAAAGTCAATAGTATATCGCTATAAAAATTAAAATTATTAATAAAAAAGCCGACGATAATCGCCAGCCTTAAATTATAAAATCTAAAAATTAATCTTCTCTATTTCAGAAGAAAGATAGCTTTCAAATTCATTTGTCTCTACAAGGGTTAATTCCCGAGTAGAATCTAATCTTTTAGAAAAACGAACAATCTTAAAATTGGGAAAGATATTAAGAAAATATCCAATCCAAAAATCATTTTCACTTTGGCCCGTCTCACCAAATATGACGCAAAGTTGCTCTTTCTCCTCTTGAGAAAGAGATCCCATGCGAATATAACCACTTCTGGCCATCATTAAACGAGGTTCTATGGTTTCAAATTGAATCCATCGATCCTTTACTAATTTCCCTATTTCCATAAATCATTTAATTGGTTAAAAAATTAATCCATTTTTCTATACTACTTTTTTTATTGATGGAAATAAGATTTATCTACTATCTTTTTGAATCTTTTACTACCAAAGAAAAAGATTAAAATAAAAATAATAAACAAAAAATATTCCATTATAAACACTAACGGTAGATATAGGAAGAAATTGATTTCTCCCACTGGAGTGTACCTCAACCCAATAAAAACTATACAGTAGAAGAGAAAATAGAGTACGGGGTGAGAAGACAAAGTAATAAATGGAAAAATAAAGATTTTTTTCATTCTTTTAAACTTTAGATGTTAAACAATATTTTTCTTTCACATTACATTTTCCACTATACAAAGTCAATAGATCCGAAATGATAAAAAAATATAATAAAACAAAAATATTCAAATCTTTTGAGAAACCAAATTAGTATATTTTTCTTTTATTTCACTAAATCTTTTAACCCAATTTGAATCTGATTTAAAAATATTTTAACTTACTTTAAAAGTATCCATCTTTTTAATAATTTCTCTGATCTTAATTTAAAAATATCCTTATCTAGATTATATTTACCTGCTATATCTTCTAATTTATTAATTTTCCTTGGGTTTCTGACTTCGGTTATTTTTAAATTTTTATCAAAGCTTTTCCCTATTTTTCTAAAAAATTTCCAACGAAGAGTGTATTTAGGAAACATATATATCAGACCAGTATAAAAGCTGATCTTATTTAGAGGAAATTCTAATTCTTTATGTCCAGACCATTTAGCTCTTGTATAAGTATATACAACATCTGAGACCTCGCTCCATTTATGTATCAAATCTTCAGCTTCTTTTAATTCTTCTAATTCATCTTTTATATCTTGAAGATGCCAGTCAAAATCATGTTTGGGCATATTAAGATATGAATGCCATTTATAAATTAAGTACATATTAATTATTTATTTTTTAACCCACATCTTCTTAAAAAATGGAATTGATAGAGTTGATAATACGAACCCCATAGCTGGAACTATTGCATTTATAAAAGGATTAGGGATCTTTACAAAAAGAAAAAATAAAACTATTACAGCATAAGTTAGAATTGCAATAAGAATTTTTCTAAATAAACTTGTTTCCCAAGCCTTATCTTTTTCTACCCTCTCATTTCTTTCTTTAATATCTTTTATATCCTTTTTAATTTGTTCTAATTCTTCCATAATTTTATTATACACCAAAATTATTCAAGTTCGAATTTCTATAAAAACATAAAATAAATACCTCCCAATAAAACAAAAAAAATAACTTCCTGATATGAGGCATATAAAATTGGACCTTTTAGATTTAACCATTTATATGGGAAAAATGGCCAATAATCAGAATTATCTAAAGCATCCAAAAAGATATGACCAAACCATCCAGCAATAAAGGGAATAATTATATATCCAAAAAATAAAAAAAGAATAATTGATGATACAAAGAAAACAAAGAAATTATGCAAATATCCGCGCTGATCTCCATATGGATCATTCTTGTCAGTAATGGTTTTCCAAAACAATTTAGGATTAAATATAACTCTATTTTTAATATATGATTGCAAATGATCAACATCTATCAATACGGATGAAGCGATAGCGAGTGTATAATTACCAGTTATTTTTCCAACAACTAATCCTAAAATTATATGGGTGGGTAATGTCATTCACTTATTTTAACACTTATTTTTAAATAAAAAAGGTAAATGTCGAAGTCACAACTTAGGAGGCCGTTCATGTTCTAATAACCATAAAACTCTAGTGGGATGTTGCAATAAAAATATCAAAAAAATATAAAACTATTTTTCTCTTAATTTTTGAATAAATAAAAACTAATCAATTAATAAAGATAACGAGCTCCTAAAAAAATTGAAATTAAATTCAATTCTTTTCTCCTGTTTCATCATTTTTGAATCATCAGACAAAACACACATTTTGTTACAGGTGCCATGGAACAAAAATTATCCATGGCATTTCTTTAAATTAATTTATATAAATATAATTTAATTCTTTTAATCACACCTGCAAAATCTAAATAATGTGATTTTATTTTTTAATAGATTTTGCTCCTCCGTCTACATCAGCTTGAAATGCTCTCACTGTTTTCATTAACATCCCGTTAATTACTCATAAAATGGTTATTCTCTTTTTATAGAGAATCACGCATTTCAATGTAATCAGCTAATGTCATTACTACACCCATATAGATAACAAATAATGTATCTACAGAAATAGTTTTAGTAACTTCATTAAAACTTTCATCAAACTTTTTCATAAAGTATTAAATTATTTTTTGAGAAAGCCTTTTAATTGTAAACAATAAAAAGAACAAACTTATATTTTTATATATAACACATTTTTATATATTTATCAATACATCATTTTATACAAAAATATACCCTTAAATAATATAAGGTTTTTCTATTTCGCTCGCTTGAATAGATAACTTTTATCTGTCTTATTGAATTAAGGCGAGAGAACTATTAGATGGGAAAAAATATTACCTTTTATTAGGGTTTCATTTAAAAAGATTAAAGGGTTATTGAATTTAGTTTAACCTGCATCTAAGGATATTGTCCCCTCATGAATTTTGCTAATTATTTTCCCGTGATATTTTAGTAAATCTTCTAACCCATCTTGCGGATATTTTTCTAGTTGTGAAAAGAATATTTTAGTATTAAAATCTTTTTTTATTAATTCATCTACAAATTCGCATTTATCCATATCTCCAGAAAATATAACAAACTTTGACCTTCTAACAACTTCAAATAATTTTGAGGTGTAATTTTCTATATTTTTTATTAATATAACTCTTTCAGATAAGTCAGGTACATTTTTTAATGTTTCAATAAAAACTTCTTCTTCTCCAGAATTAATAATAATGGCATTGGTTTCATCATTATTTATTTCTTTTCTAAATTCATCTTTTGCTTCTGGATAAGCAGTGAAGAATATAACTTTCATATTATTCTTTGTTAAATTTGCTGCTAAACAAACACTAAAGTGTGAAGCGCCAGTTTTGCATCGTCCATGAATTAACATGGGAAAATCATTTTCCGTAAAATTAAATTTTTCTTTATTTATTAATATATCCATGTCAAAATTATATCACAACAATTTTTAATCTTAAAAATTATGTACCAGACTTGGGGCAATGCCCGACATGGTATAATAAGATAAAAGGGTTAAAAAATATCTTTTATTTAATAAAATAAACATTTTTAAGATAAACATTTACACCTTTCTCGTCTGGTAGTTCACCTATTAAAACCCCGCGATCAGGATCAGGTCTAGGATAGTTTCTGAGTACTACATAAAATTGATTTTTTTCATTTTGTTTTTGTGTAATGCCATCATAAATCTCATCTACTGGAATAAACCCTTTTGTTTTAGCAAAATTACGCATTGCAGGAATAAAATCCTTTTCACCAGAAAAAGAACCTGCGAGATACATAATAGCTACATCTAAAGGATACAAAGTTACCTCTGAAGCTATTATTTCTTTATTAAGTGAATATTGTGGGTTATTAAAAACATTTGTCGCTTGAATTCCACTTAGTGTTACTTTATATTTATTGTATGAAATTTTATATTTATTAATTTGTCCATTTAATTTGAAAACAATTTCTCTACTATCATTTTGTTTTAACCAATTTAAATCTATATTAATATTAGCTCTTGATTCTACCATCACAGCAGGACACATTTCTCCAGCCCCCTTCTTAAATTTATACCCTTTTATATCAACATTTAAAGTATTACCGTTTATAATTTTTTCAATACTTAAATCAGAAGCTGCAACACAACCATTATTCCCTACGAGAGCAGATAATTCTAAAACTGGTATACTTTCTCCTTTTTCAACTGATGATGAAAGAGAAAAGTGTACATCTTTGGGTACTGTTAATCCACTAATCAAAGAAGAGAAAATATCCTGAGATTTTTCCTTTATTGAATTATCTTCTATTTTATCACCATTAAAACCTATATTGGTTATTTTATAACAAGTAACAGCATGCTTACAGTTAGAGAGATCTTCCACTTGAATAAATTTACTTTCATTTATTTTTTGTATTATTCCTTCTTTATTTAAAGGAGTTGAAAAAGCATCAATTGTACATCCTCCTCCAGTATTTTTATCAACCCATTTTTGGTTTATAACCATGCATTCAGTTTTCCTATTACAATTATCTTGGCAATTTCTACCCTCTCCGACAATATAAACCTGAGAACCACTTATTACTTCATTATTTTTAAAAGTTAATTCTCCTTGATAAGTTCTACCTGCTCCAGAGCTATCATAATTTCCATACATCTCCATTGAAAATGAGTCTGGTAAAATACTATTATTCTCTTCTGTATTTTTAATAGGAATATTTTTTTCTTCATATTTCAATTCTTTATCATTTGAACTTTTGCCAAGATAATATATTCCTCCCCCAGTTGCCAAAACTCCCAAAACTATCAAAACAATTAAAAACGGTGCAAAACCTTTATTATATTTCATATTTTTTGATACTTATTAATAATAAGACACTCTATAATAATATAGACGTATTATACGACTATTTATTACAAAAATTAATATGACCCACTTATAATTTTGAATGATTATATATATCTAGATCCGTAGGCAGAATATTTCCCCTACCCAGCAGGTGATTATGCTCAATCACAATTACAGTATACTTTTTTATTTCGCGAGTACACTTACAAGAAAAAGGTCTTTGCTCTCATCACTGTTCAATTTACTAATCACCTACCTCATGAGTGATACCAATATCTCACTCACGGATCAAAAAAAATACCCTCTTTCAGGAGTTTTTCATTTGCTCGCTGAGGGATAACTTCCCTGCCTCGCTGAGTCAAGATGGGCAAACTATTAGATGGGAAGAGTTGTTTCCTATCACGAGTGTTTCATTATCAGATATTAATAGACTGTTAATTCTAATATAATCCTAAAAAGTTCATCAAAGATTGATATTTTAATAAAAAAAAATAAGCTTAAACAATTTTAGTTATTTAAGCTTATTAATATTTCTAATTAAATACATCCTTTTAAATAATAAATGATGTATGTTGGAATTTCTCTTAGTAAAAAAACAAGTCGATTCCTTGTCCATGGTTGAGTGGATTGTGAATCACAAGGAATAAAAATATTTATCTTATGTGATTCTTTTATCCCCAACTTTTTGGCAATAAGTTTAACTCTTACGAGTTGGTCTTTTTGGCTTAGAAATACTGCATCAATATATCCAAGTTCTTCCATGTACTTTTTAGCCATTACCATAACTTCATAAGAATTAATGTAATCTTTACCTACATCTAATTCTATACTTTTAGCAGTTTTATGAAAATTATTTTTCATAACTCTAGCAATTTCCCATTGTGCAATTACTGGTAAATCTTGCTCAGAAGCAGCCTTCGCTAAGTAATAATTAGAGATTCCGTAGTTACCTTCGCCTATACCCATTCCAAAAGAAAGTGCTATCAAGCAGGTTTTCTGTTGTTTCATAATATTTAGATTTTTAGTTGTTTACATATATAAGATTTTCTAAATCCCCCATGTAGAGAAACTTGAAAAATCTTATATATTACAATTTAAAAATTAGAATATATCAAAAAGCTAAATATTTTTACATAATAGCATATTAATATGAATTTGTCAATTATAAATACCCTTATTATATAAGTTTATTATTGCTTTACTCCAAATTTCATTTAACGGAATGCCCTACTGGGGGGGGTGATCCCATTTTCTCAAGTCGTATCGTACTAGACTTGTTGAAAACGCAATCCTTTAGAATTCAAAAAAGTATATTAAAATAAAACACTAAATAATAATTTCAAAATCTTTAAGAGATTCCATTACCTCTTCTATGGGTAACCCCGCTATATTTGATTTACTACCCTCTATTTTTTCGATAAACTTCCAACCATTTTCTAAAATACCATAAGAACCAGCTTTATTTAATGGCTCCCCAGTAGCAATATAATCATCTATTTCTTTACTACTAAGATTTCTAAAAAAAACATTTGTTTCAACAACTCTGGATATGATTTTATTTTTTTCTTTATCTATAATAGTAAAACCAGTTATTACGAGATGTTTTTTGCCGCTTAACATATTAAGCATTTCTTTAGCTCTATCAGCTGTATGTGGTTTACCTAAAATTTTATCTTCATATACTACAAAAGTATCAGCCCCGATCACCACACCAATAACATTAACGTTTGCTACCGATTCAGCTTTACCTCTAGAGAGATGTTTTGCAAGCTCATGGGGAGAAAGAGGTAAAGACATATCCTCTTCATAATCACTTGGAATAATTTCAAAACTTAGTCCTGTTTCAGAAAGTATTATTTTTCGAGTTGGTTAGCTTGAAGCAAGAATTATTTTTTTCATAATCTTATTATACACAATAATTATTCAAGTTCGAATTTATGTAAAAATATAAAATTAAAATAATTTCTTAGATTATTTTTTATAAATAATCTTACTTATAAAAAATATGAACAATACTAAACACAAAAGTACCGTTATAATAATACTCGGATATTGTCCATCGAAACCACCAGAAGAAATATGTTTAAACAGTATCCATGAATATGCCCAAACGAGCACCATCCCATAAGCAATATTTTTATCTTTATTCATCCGTAGTATTCCTATAATAGAACCGACAAGAAGTATTATGCTTGTCCATACGAAGTCAGCAATACCGAATCCATTCCAACCGATACCCACTAGAAATACTGTAATGTTGGCAATCGATGCGACAGTAATCCAACCAAAGTAAATACTAAAAGGGGCCCAAATTAAAAGTTTTTCGAGAGATGTAAATTTCTCAACACGAAATATGTCGGCA
>Ga0247841_10005848_pt1 | contig 19539 bp, 18 predicted proteins | sample LaCruzMarch2015__2_FD_192410 | JGI IMG/M metagenome (GOLD analysis project Ga0247841, IMG submission 192410) | Freshwater microbial communities from meromictic Lake La Cruz, Castile-La Mancha, Spain - LaCruzMarch2015_18m | ecosystem: Environmental > Aquatic > Freshwater > Lake | place: Spain... | reverse complement strand
GCAGCCAGATCCGTTCTTATGTTCTACATCCCTATAATTTAGTGAAGGATCACCGTACGGATTTTGAAACCGGTGATAGCCAAAAGGTTCTAGACGGCGGCCTGGATGATTTTATCGAAGCTTTTCTTAAGTTCAGTGCGAACAAGACTTAGGTCCTTGACATCTGCGATGTCAAGGATTTCGCACAGCAAGTGCGCACTTGCCAGTCCTATATGGCAAGGTGCGTTAGATAAAAGATTAAGGTGCTCAATATGCTTGGTTTAATTAAAAAAATTATTCTTAACAATAAGCAAGCGGTGATTAGGAAAAGATTTCCTAAGTTAAAGATTACCCTGCATGCTGAAATGCCTAGTCCTTCTATGGGTAAGATGGTTGAGGTAGCGCGGTTGGTTAATTTGGTGAATTCTTTTGAAAATCAAATAAGCGCCTTAACGGATAGCCAGCTTGCCGCCAAGACAGATGAGTTTAGGGTGCATTTAAAAAATAAATCAGAAAAGTTTCAGCAAGAGGCAGAAGAGTTACAGCAGGCGATGCTTAGCGTAGCGATGCCTGAAGAAAAGGAGAAGCTAAAAGAAAAGCTAAAAATTAGTCGCAACAGAATTTTTACGGAAATATTGCCTGAGGCTTTTGCGGTAGTTAGGGAGGCATCCTGGCGCACAATAGGTTTAAGGCATTTTGATGTGCAGATTATCGGAGGTATTATTTTACATGAGGGACGGATTGCGGAGATGTCTACCGGGGAAGGAAAGACTTTAGTTGCCACACTAGCGGCATATCTGAATGCTTTATTAGGTAAGGGCGTACATATTGTTACGGTTAATGACTATTTGGCCCGGCGTGACCGGGAGTGGATGGGGCCGATCTATGAATTTTTAGGTTTATCCGTAGGTACTATTCAGCATGATATGTCGGACGAGCAAAGAAAAATTGCTTATGCTTGTGATATAACTTATGGCACCAACAATGAGTTTGGTTTTGATTATCTACGTGACAATATGAAATATTCTACCCAGGATCTGGTACAGCGGCCTTTTTATTACGCGATCGTGGATGAAGTAGATTCTATCTTAATTGATGAAGCGCGTACTCCTCTAATTATCTCTGGCCCGGCGGAAGAATCCACAGAAAAATATTATACTGCTAAGAAAATAGTTGAACAATTAGATGGCCGGCGAGTTACGGAGCGCGATGAGATTGACGCAAAATATAAAGGGATAGATTTAGGCAAAGGTTTTGATTACGTAGCGGATGAGAAGGCCCAGACCGTAGCTCTTACCGAAGCCGGGGAGATTAAGGCCTCTAAGCTTTGGGGCGTGGATACTCTACATGCCTTAGAGACAATCGAATACCGGCACCATACTATTCAGGCTTTACGGGCAAAAGAGTTTTTTCAGGCTGATGTGGATTATGTGGTTAAGGATGGAGAGGTAATTATCGTAGATGAATTTACGGGCCGGCTGATGCCGGGGCGGCGTTGGTCAGACGGACTGCATCAGGCTGTCGAGTCTAAAGAGGGCTTAAAAATTGAGCGGGAAAATCAGACTTTAGCCACGATTACCTTTCAGAACTATTTCCGGATGTATGAAAAATTAGCGGGGATGACCGGTACAGCTTTTACGGAAGCTAATGAATTTAAAAATATCTATCAGTTAGATGTTGTGGTTTTACCGACCAATCAGCCTTTAGTACGCAAGAACTACCCGGATCGTATTTATAAAACGGAAGAAGAAAAATTTGCCGCCGTAGTCGAAGAGATTGTAGAATTAAGTAATTTAGGTAAACCCGTATTAGTGGGCACCATTACTATTGATAAATCTGAAAAGCTTTCTGAGATGCTTAAACGTCGGGGGATTAAGCATCAGGTGTTAAACGCTAAATATCATGAAATGGAGGCCCAAATTATTTCCCAAGCGGGTAGCTATAAAGGCGTAACGATTGCTACGAATATGGCTGGTCGCGGCACAGATATACTTCTGGGAGGTAACCCTGAGTTTGTAGCCAAGAATGTGGCTAAACAGAAATTAGACCCTCAAGACCCGAATTACCTTGCTGAATATAAAAAGATTCTTGATCATTATAAATCTGTGGCAGCCGTTGAGCATAATAAAGTAGTAGAATTAGGTGGCCTGCATGTTTTAGGTACCGAACGACATGAAGCCAGGCGTATTGATAATCAGCTGCGCGGTCGAAGCGGTCGCCAAGGGGATCCCGGAAGTTCACGTTTTTATGTATCTTTAAAGGATGACCTGATGCGTTTGTTTGGTTCCGACAGGATCATTGGATTAATGGAAAAACTGGGATTGGAAGAAGGCCAGGTTATTGAACATCCTTGGGTTAGCGGCTCGATTGAAATTGCTCAGCGACGGGTGGAGCAGCATAATTTTGAGATTAGAAAGCAGCTCTTAGAGTATGACAATGTTATGAATAAGCAGAGAGAAATTATCTATGGCCAGCGCCGTCAGATTCTGGAAGGGTTCTCTTTGCGAGAAAATGTCATTGAAATTATCTCTAAGTTAGTCCAAGACTATTTAACAATTTATAAGCAATCTGAAACTTCCCAAATCGATAGTGCAGGCTTAATTAGTTTTATGGGTTTAAATTTTGGCCTGCAATTAGATGCGCAAACATTTAATAATCAAAGCGACCAGGAGGTTAAGGAAAAATTAACGCAGGAATTGCTGGCTACTTATGAAAATAAAGAGAAATTAATTGGTCCGGAGTTATTGCGAAATTTAGAGCGGATGGTTTTTTTACAGATCATTGATAGTAAGTGGAAAGATCATCTTTATGCCATGGATAGTCTGCGTGAAGGTATTGGCCTGCGGGCCTATGGACAAAGGGATCCTTTAATTGAATATAAGCGCGAAGCCTTTGGGATGTTTAGTCAGATGATTAGCGCTATCGAAGAAGATGCTGCACAGACTATTTTTAAATTAGAGTCGGTTAAGCCGGAGAGGTTCCAGGGGGTTTTTAGTTCTTTACCTAAAGAGCTAAGCCACCCGGAGTTAGCTAATTTTCCGGCTTCTACTGTGCCAGAAAACTCTGCGCAATTAGGGGTCAATTCCCAGAAGCAAACAGTTAAATCTGTGTCAGCAGGCCAGCCTAAAGTGGGCCGTAATGACCCTTGCCCCTGTGGTTCAAATAATAAATATAAAAAGTGTTGCGGAAAATGAGTGTTGTGATCCTACCTATTCTAGCCGCAGTTTTGTTATCGCTTTCATTCGCTAGTTTTAATCTTTGGCTGTTTGCCTGGTGCGGTTTTATTCCTCTATTTATTGCGCTAGAGAATAAATCTTTACGCCAGGCATTCTTGATTACTTTTTTTTGTGGAGTAGTTTTTTGGAGCTGCACTATCTATTGGCTTATTCATGTTACCCTGCTTGGTCAAATAGTCTTAGTTTTATATCTGGCTATTTATTTTGGTCTCTTTGGCTGCGTAATTTATTTCTCGCGGTTTCTTTCGATTAATAGTTGTCTGTTTTTCCTGCCCGCAAATTGGGTTTTATTAGAATATTTGCGCAGTTATTTATTTACCGGTTTTCCTTGGGCAATAATTGGGCTTTCTCAATATAAAAATTTACCGATTATTCAAATCGCGGATATTACCGGAGCCTGGGGAGTTTGTTTTCTGGTGGTTTTAGTTAATGCTGCGCTTTATTTATTTTTACGCAGGCATTTAAAAACAAAAATTTTATTAATTCCCATCCTGGTGCTGTTTTTGTCTTTTGGCTACGGAGCCATAAGATTAAATTATAAACCGGATTGGTGCAATGATAAAGAACGGTTTAAAATTTCTGTAGTTCAGGGTAACATTTCCCAGGATTTAAAATGGGATAAGCGGGCAGCGGGTTTTATTCAAAACAGGTATAGAGAGTTAACGGTTGCTGCGGCCATGGCGGAGCCTGAATTGATTATTTGGCCTGAAGCATCTGTGCCGGGGCTCCGGGGTCAGGATGATGCTGAATTTGCTCAAGTTTTTTCTTTGGCTCGCCAACTCAATATTAATCTGTTGGTAGGTGCGGTCTGTTATCTTAACCAAAGTTATTTTAATAGCGCTTTATTTATTAATCAGCTGGGGATTCCGGTAGCAACTTATAGCAAGCTGCACCTGGTTCCATTTGGGGAATATATACCGTTTAAGAATACTTTTCCATTTTTAGAGACGATTGCTCCGATTGGGGATATTCAGCCAGGCCGGGAATATACTTTATTCAGACAGCCTGCTAATTTTGGCGTGCTTATTTGTTTTGAGGATCTTTTTCCGGAGCTATCCAGGGAGTTTATAAAGCGAGGAGCAAAATTCCTGGTTAATATTACCAATGATGCCTGGTATAAAGAGGGGAGCGCGCCGTATCAGCATTTTGCCGCTTCGGTTTTTAGGTCGGTTGAGAATCGTGTATATTTAGCCCGGGCAGCTAATACGGGAATTTCCGGGTTTATTGATCCGGCCGGTAGGATCTTAGGGGTAGTACAGAATGCCCAGGGTAAAGAGATTTTTGTTCAAGGTTATTGCAGCCAGAGTATTTGTTTAGCCGCAGGCAAGCGCACAATTTATAACCGTTACGGAGATTTTTTTATCGTTTTTTGTTTGCTACTTGACATAGGTGTTATAATAATTGTTTTAAGGGGTAAAAAATGATAAAAAAAGTTTTATTAATTATTTTAATCTTGATTTGTGTCGCGGTGTTTTTGGGCCTGACCGGGATGGATAAACAGTATTTTATCTGCCCGATTAAATATAAAAGTGATATTATTATCCGGAATGATAATCGGGGTGATGGTTTATTTGCTTCTAGTAGAAGCGGCAGAAGAATTCATAAAGGCCTGGATCTTTTGGCGGATGTGGGTACTGTAGTCTATGCTGCTAAAAGCGGTAAAGTAGTTAGCGCAACTCAAAATAAGGGTATGGGTAAATATATAATTATTAGGCATCGGGATAGTATTATCACGATTTATGGACATCTTTCAAATATTTTTGTGCGTAAGAATGATTATATACGCCAAGGTCAGGTTATTGGCAGTGTGGGTAAAACCGGTAATGCCAGAGCTGCCGGTATGCTTCCCCATTTGCATTTTGAGATAAGGAAAAATGGTGTTCCGCTTGATCCGCTTGAGTATATCTAGTAATGTTGGGGTTCCATATGTACTACGACATCGGTTATCCCGGGAATGGCGGATTTAATTGCTTCTTCAATGCGGTAGCTTATTTGGTGGGCGTCATCAATATGCATACTGGGATTAACCTGTACATGTAAATCTATATAGACATCATCAATTCTGCCGCGGCTGCGAATTTTATGACAGGTGACCACTCCTTCTATTCTTAATACAATATCTTTAACTTTTTGATCATCCATGAAAACGGCTGTATCACAAAGGACATCTGAGCTTTGTTTGGTAATCTCAAAAGCAGCATACCCGATAAATAACGATATTAATATGGTAACGATGGGATCAATTAAAGGGAATCCGAGCTTGGTGACAATCAAGGAAATAATTACAGAGAATGAAGTGAAGATATCTGCCCGGGTATGCAGGGAATCCGAAACCAAAATGTCGCTTTTTAGAGCCCTACCTTTTCTATACTCATAGCGCATTACATAGATATTTATCGCTAAAGTAATCAGCATTACGGCGAAACTGCCCAGGTCAGTTTGGAAGAAGACCGGATGTTGCAGGCGCTGCCAGCCTTGTTTTAACAAATTGAAAGAAACAATGAATAACATGGCGGCAATACCCAGGGAAAACAGGGTCTCATATTTTTTATGTCCGTAGGGGTGGTCTTTATCTACCGGTTGACAGGCGAGATGAATTCCAACGATACCGATAACGTTAGAAGTTCCGTCGCTCAAAGAGTGAAATCCATCTGCGGTCATGCTAAAACAGCGGCTGCTTAAGCCGTAAATAATTTTGGCTAAAGCTACTATCCAGTTTAGGACCAGCACAATGATCAGGATTTTTCTGATTTTTTGATAATGTTTCTGTATATCGATGACCATGAAAATATTGTATAATAATTAACAGGTTTTGTAAATGAATAAAGGGGACGTGCCAAAAAGGGACACCCTTTGTAAGGGTGTCCCTTTTTGGCACGTCCCCATCTGTCATGGGTTTTGTAAATTAAATCCTCGATTAAAAATTAGTTAAATGATAGAATGTAAACATGCATAAATTAAGATTATTCATGGTGGTGTTGGTTTTGTTTTCCACTGGTTGTGCGCGGATACAAAAGCCCGATGCTAGTAGCCAATATCGTTTTGCGGAATTAGATACGTTTAAAGAAAATGAACGTATTTTAATTCTCGCGCCGCATCCTGATGATGAATCGATTGCTTGCGCAGGGATTATCCAAAAAGCGCTTAAGGCCGGGGCTCAGGTTAAGGTGGTTTATTTAACCAATGGTGACCATAATGAGTTAGCTTTTATCGTTTATGAAAAAAGAATCGTAATGCGCCAGGGGGCGTTTGTCTATATGGGGCAGCTGCGCCAGAAAGAGTCAATTAAGGCGATGAAGTTTTTAGGGTTATCTGAAAAAGATCTCGTATTTTTAGGATACCCGGATTATGGTACCTTTGAGATTTTTTGTAAATATTGGCAGACCAAGAAACCGTTTCGCGATCGATTGACCCGAATATCCAGCGTGCCTTATAAGGAGAATCTTTCTTATGGCGCCAAGTATGTCGGAGAAAATATTTTGGCCGATCTGACCAAGCAAATTTTGGATTATCAACCGAATAAAATATTTGTTTCGCATTCGGCGGACGTAAATGTTGACCATAAATCACTATATTTGTTTCTCCAGGTGGCCTTGAGTGACTTGGAGGCGCGGATGGTTAAACCTGAAATTTATCCTTATCTGGTGCATTGCGTGGGTTGGCCTAAACCGCGGCATTATCATCCGGAGTTAGAGTTATATCCTCCGGATAAATTTATTGGTTCCCAGCTTAATTGGCTTCGCTGCGTCTTAGCTCCTGAGGAGTTAGATAAAAAATACCGGTCGACTCTTTTTTATAAAAGCCAGACACACTCCAGCGCTTTTTATTTACTTTCTTTTGCCAGGAAAAATGAACTTTTTAGTGATTATCCGGAGCTGGTGTTAAAGGCCCAATCGACATTAGGGGGGAAAGATACTGTTTATTCCGATGCTTCAGAGATGTTTAAAGAAAAGGAATATTCAATCGATCTTAAGCAGGCTGAAACAATAGAAGATAAGGGGGCCGTGAGTTATGCCGTGGAAGACGGCTATTTTATTGTGCGGCTGGATAAACCCGAAAAGCTGAGTAGCAGGTTTGGAGCAATGCTCTATATTTTTGGTTATAGCCAGAGCACTCCTTTTGCCCAAATGCCTAAGATCCGTATTATCACCATGGGGAAAAGCTGCAAAGTGTTTAGTTCTAAAAAACGGGTAATTGATCCGGGGGTCCGGATGGATTTCGGCAGGTACTCTTTAGTTATAAAAATCCCGCTTAAGCTTTTGGGACAACCGGATTATGCGCTTACGGCGTTGAAGGCCTATCATGGTAATCTGCCTATTGATGTTGTAGCATTTCGGAAAGTCAAGATCAAATAGAGAAAGGGGACCTATATGTTAGAACTGGTAACGGTTAAGATCGATAAACCTCCGGATTTGAATTTTATTTTAGGCCAAAGCCATTTTATTAAAACTGTTGAGGATATTTATGAAGTTTTAGTTAATAGTGTTCCCGGGATAAAGTTTGGTTTGGCTTTTGCTGAAGCATCTGGAGCATGCAAGGTAAGAAGCGAAGGAAATGACCCGGCTCTGGTAAATTTGGCCTGTAAGAATATGCTCGAACTTGGCTGCGGGCATAGCTTTATTATTTTTCTTAAACAGGCATATCCGATTAATGTTTTAAATGCCATTAAAAACATTCCTGAGGTATGCAATATATATTGTGCTACATCTAATTTTACGGAAGTAATTGTGGCCCAAAATCAAACTGGCCGTGGAATATTAGGAGTGATTGATGGATTAACTCCTCAGGGCCTAGAAGAGGCTTCGGATATCGCTTGGCGCAAAGATCTATTGCGTAAAATTGGCTATAAGCTTTGATCCCGCTGCGTGGGATTTCACTCTAGACCAAAGCTTAAGGTGCTCACCCTTGTTCGCTGTCGCTCGCAAGGGTTTCGCTGGATAAAAACTTATTGGTGCTCAATTTTTCTTGCAATTTAAGGATAGTTTGCTATAATTTGTCTAACTTAAATTAATATGGACTTTAAAAAAATTCGTAAGAACTTTAACCGCTTTGCGGCTTGGTTAGGTATAAATATATGCTCTTTGATAGTTAAGGTTATCCCATCAAGCTATCTTTATTCCTTTGCTGAAAATATTGCCGCCTTGGCCTATCTTTTTGCTAAAAAACAGAAAAAAATGGCCTTAGATAGTTTAGGTATTGCTTTTGGCAAAGAGAAGACTCCTCAAGAAATTGAACGCATCGCTAAAGATTGTTTTACGTACATAGCTAAGAGCGCGGTGGAGTTAATGTTCTTTTTTGATAAACCGCAAGCCCTAAAAAAGCTGGTTCAGATTCAGGGGAGAGAAAACCTTGATAAGGCATTAGCTCGCGGTCAAGGCGTTATTCTGGTGAGCGCACATTTTGGTAATTTTCCACTACTTTTAGGAAGATTAGCAGTGGATGGTTATAAGGTCGGCGGAATTATGAAACCGATGCATGATGCCAAGATGGAGGAAATCTTCCTTAAGAAAAGAGAGAAGTTTGGGGTGAGGACTATTTATAGTCAGCCGCGTAATGAATGTGTGAATAACTCGATTCATGCACTGCGTAATAATGAATTAATTTTTATACCGATTGATCAAAATTTTGGAACCGGGGGAGTATTTGTAGATTTTTTCGGTCAAAAAGCAGCCACTGCTACTGGCCCGGTAATTTTGGCGCAGAGGACCAAGGCTGCACTTATTCCATGTTTTATTCTCAGGCAGTCGGATGATCAACACAAAATAATTTTCCAGGAAGAGCTAAAATTAGAAGAAAGTAAGGATTCCGGGGAGGTTATCTTGGTAAATATTCAGAAGCTTACGAATATAATTGAGTCGTATATACGCAAATATCCTGCGGAGTGGGGCTGGATTCACCGAAGATGGAAAAGCAAGCCTCGCGAGAGAGACTTATAGTAAGAGAGTGGTTTATTAATTAGGGTAGAGGCTTGACCCGTTAACAAGGAGGTGTTCAATGGTAGCAGAAGAGAAAAAATGCTGTGACACAGAAAAGAAGTGTTGTGATCCTAAAAAGACTTTAGCCACACTTTTTAAGGTTGTTTTAGGCCTGGTGTTTTTAGTTTTAGGTGGTTTAGCAATTTTGAGGTTTTGGGGAGCGCTTCTGGTAATCATTCAGGGTTGTGTTGGTTTGTTCTTGATCTTAGCTGGTGTAATTACCTTAGCCATCGCTAAAGAATAATCAAGGAAGTTTAGAGCTAAACCCCGTTAGAAGTAGCACTTTGCGTCGTGGGACTTCTAACGGGGTAAATACATAAGTAGTGGGGTTAGATCTTTAGAGGGTTTAACCCCATTTATTTTGCTATTATTTAGTTTTCATATATAATATCAGTGACGTTTTATTATAAGTTGAACATTTTCAATGTTGGGAGATTACCGGAAATTATATTTTTAACAAAAACATAGGAGACTGACATGGAAACAACTATTAAGAGAGAGTTAATCAGTGATAAGCGGCTTTGTCGACTGCTAGCCGTGGGAGCCTTCATCACTCTGACTACTTTGTCGGCTTTTGTGCGTATACCTTTGCCTTTTACTCCTGTGCCGCTTACCTTACAGACATTTTTTGTTTTGCTCTCCGGAGCATTATTAGGCAGAAAACTGGGCGTAATTACGCAAGTCGCTTATATGTTTTTAGGCCTAACCGGCCAGCAGGTATTTACAGGTTCTGGTAGTGGGAGCCTTTATTTGCTGGGCCCTACCGGCGGTTATATTATGGGTTTTGTTTTAGCCTCCTTCTTTGCGGGTAGTTTTTTGATTAAAGAAAAACAAAGCGCGTTTGCTGTTTTTATTAAATTGTTAGCTGCGGATTTTATAATTTTATTCAGTGGCATGTTTTGGTTAAATATAAGTTTATCTTGCGGCTTAAGTAAAGCATTTTTACTTGGTTTTCTGCCGTTTGTATTGGGCGACATATTAAAAGTTACTCTGGCGACAGTTGTTTATTATAAAATGCGTGCTCGGATCAAAGCCGCTCTTTATTAATTTAAAAAGTTGTTAGAGAATTATTTTTAATAAATGAAAAGCCTTTCCTTAAAGCTGCTTTCTTTATTTCTGTTAGCATTTTCTCTAGGGGCTGGTGCTAGTCTTTCCGGGATGAACGCGCATCAGTCTCTGTCTATAGGTATATTCTGTGCTTCCATCCTAGGAACTCTTTTCTTTTGGGATTTCCGTCTCAGTTTTGCTTTTATTGGCACCTCTGTATTGTTAATGACTAAAACCATTGACTTAGAGCATGTTATTGAATTCTCATCACTTGAGGTGATTCTTTTTTTGGTGGGGATGATGGTGATTATCGGGTTATTAAAAGATTCCGGAGTTTTTGCCTGGATTGTTAGCCTGATTTTACGGACTCCCAAATTAACTGGTAAAAAATTTGTTTTACTTATTGGTTGTTTATCTGCTTTGCTTGCTTGCACGGTTGACGAAGTAACCTCGATTATTTTTATGGTGGTGGCGGTCTTAGAAATTTGCGATTATTTTGAGGTTAATCCGGTACCTTTTGTAATTATTGCTGTTTTGGCTACCAATATTGGGTCGGCGGCTACAGTTTTGGGCAACCCCATCGGCATCCTTATTGCTTCAAAATCCGGTTTAACCTTTGAAGATTTTATTACCAAAGCTTTCCCTTTAGCTTTAGTTTGTTTAATCGCCACTATTTTTATTCTTTTGTTTTGGTATAGAAAATCCATTAAATTTCTTGATGAACAGATGAAAAGGCTGGGAGCTAATGAAATATTGGTGAGCTTAATTTCCGTACCGCCGGAAAAAAACCTTAAAATAAGCTTGGGAATATTTGGAATAATGCTTTTTTTTATCTCTTTACACCACCGCATGGAAGTAGCTTGGGGATTACCGCCAAATACTGTTTTATTGGTTGTTCCGCTGGTGGCCAGTGGCCTGGTAATGATTTGGAAGCATCAAAAAGCTAGAAAATATATTGAAAAGGATGTTGAGTGGTGGACACTACTTTTCTTTTTACTTTTATTTGTGCAAGCTGGGACATTAAAATATACTGGGGCAACTGTTTTTATTGCTAAGCATATGTTAGTGGCAACCGGAAGCGACCTTAATCTTTTAACAACTGTTATATTGTGGATAAGTGCAATAGGTTCAAGTGTTTTAGATAATGTAGTTCTAGTGGCGGCTTTTATTCCTGTAGTTCAGGGGTTCCAGAGCTTAAATCTGAATTTACAGCCATTGTGGTGGGCTTTGCTTTTCGGCGGCTGTTTGGGTGGAAATATTACTCTGATTGGCTCTACCGCCAATATTGTGGCCATCGGGATTTTAGAGAAGGAAAAGCGCCTCAAAATTAGTTTTTTGGATTGGTTCTGGGTTGGCGCAACTGTGGGCTTAATTACTATTTTGATAGTTATGGCAGCGCTGGTTTTTCTGCCGTTTTATAGATAACTTGACAAGTAAGAAAACTTGTGATAATTTGAAAACAACCTTAAGGAGGCATAAGATGAATTTAAAGAAAGCTGTTGTTTTGTTTGGGTTTGCAATTGTTATGATGGCGGCTACTGGCAGAATAGTCTTTGCTGAGGAGGCGGCGGTTGTACCGACAAATTCTGAGTTGGTTACTTCTAATCAACAGTCTTCCTTAGGCAAAGAATCTGATATGCAGTGGGCTTGGGGAGAGGTAACGAATTTAGACAAACAAGCTAATACCATTACTTTAAAATACCTTGATTATGAAGCTGATCAAGAGAAGGAGATGGTTTTAGTGGTTGATGAAAAGACGACCTTTGAAAATATTAAAGATTTTAATGAGTTGAAATTAAAGGATACTTTAAGTATTGATTATATGATCGGGGTGGATAATAAAAATATTGCTAAGAATATTAGTTTTGAGAAACCGGATGCCTCCTTTTCTACTCCTGTTCCGTTGGAGACAGCCGCTCCTGATTTAGCGCAGCCGATAGCTCAATCAAAAATACCCGTTGATTCATCTATAGCAGCAAATGAGGCACCAGTATTGGTAGAGCCAGCTTTAGTACCGGCAGCACCTGAGCCAGTAACGGCTCAGGGTCAAGCTCAGTAATTATCCTTGGGCTCTGAATTTGTATTGGTGCTCAAATTTCGCTAGATAAAAATATCAGGCGCTTGATTTACACTTTAATTTATTTAATAGGCAGGGCCTTAAAACCCTGCCTAAATTTTGTAAACCAAATTTTATACATTCGGCGGCATTCAAACCCCGCTCTTTAGAGTAGAGAAAGAATGTGCCGCCTAAATATCAATCCTAAGGAAGCCCTAGGATGAAGCTCGGGGTTTCAAAGGGATTGATTTTATTATGAAAAACATAAAATTAATTATTTTTGATTTAGATGGCACCTTGGTAGATGCTTATGCAGCGATAGGCAGCAGCTTCAATTATGTAATGCGCAAATTAGCATTAAAACCACAAAGCATAAGTACTGTGCGGCGCTTGGTGGGATGGGGAGACATAAATCTACTTAAGCCATATGTGAGACAAGGAGATTTAAAATACGCGTTAAGTTTATATCGAAGACACCATAAATATAGCCTGCTTAAACATTCTCATCTTTATCCCCATGCGCGGAGTCTTTTACGGCACCTTAAGGAAAAAGGTTATAAGTTAGCAGTAGCAAGTAATCGGCCAAGCAAGTTTTCTCGTATTTTATTAAGGCATTTGGATATCGGTATTTTTTTTGACTATGTTCTTTGTGCGGATCAAACCAGACATGGGAAACCTCATCCGGAGATCTTAAATAAAATAGTCAAGCGATTTGCGTTTAAGAAATCGCAAACCTTATATGTTGGAGATATGGTTATTGATGCCCAAGCCGGAAAGCGCGCAAAAATTAATACCGTAATTGTAACCAGTGGTTCAAGTAGTAAACTGGATATTAAAAGAGAACAGCCATTTAGGATTATTTCTGCAATTCGACGCTTGCAAGAGTTGCTTTAGTGTGGGGATTATCCTTGATAGCTTAGAAATTATATTAGCTTCTTCGGTTATTGGCCTCAGAATCAAGGAAAGTTTCTAGGTTGAAACTTTCCTTGACAGTCCGGTTAATCGGTAATATATTAAAAATCACTGAGACTCCAATAAATATGAAAAAAAGTTTTAAATTATTAAGTTGTGCGGTTATGTTTTTATTCTTGAGCGGGTGCCTTTTAACAAAATCGCATTCTGTGTTGGATAAAACTTCCGCAGGTAAACTCTTAAGCCCTTATCAGGGGCCCCAGGCCAAAATTGCCGTTAATGATTTTGAATTAAAAACTTCCGGCGTTGATGCTCAGGTCAGCCTAGCCCTGAAAGAATATTTCGTTAACATTTTAAACAGTACCAAACGTTTTGCGATTGTTGCCCCGCAAGATGCGGATCTTATTATTAGCGTCGGGATTGTTGAGTTTATACCGGATAGCTCCGGAGGTAAGTCTGGTTTAGCCGGCGGTGGAAGTAGTGCGAGTAGTTTTATGGGCGGTTTATTAGGTGAAGTTTTAAATAAAGCAAATATGCAATTAAGTTTGCGAATCATTGATCGGGTTAGCTCAGAAGTAATCAGTAGCCGGGATATCCAAAGCCAGGTGGTGGAGCGTCCTGGGAAGAGAATAAAATTTCCTCAGGATAAAGCTTTCAGAGCCGGTTTGAGTGATTATGTAGGAACTCCGATGGGAAAGGTGTTTTACGATTGCATTGTTGAAGCAGGCCGTTTTATTGTACAAAATGTACCGCAGAATTATTATAACACTGTGCGCTAAAAGGCACCCGGCGCTTAATTGAGTTGCGCCGGTGTCTCCTAAGTGGAGAGTAAATATGGGAAAAAGAAAACGTAGAGGAAAGCTTAATTGGCGTTCTAAAAAAGCGAATAAAGGTAGAAAACCTAATTTAGGTTAAATTCCTACATATGGTTTTATTCTGGATTTTAGCCAGCACATTTTTAGTTAGCCTTATCTCCTTAGTCGGCATTTTTACTTTGGCGATAAAGGATAATCTGCTGCACAAAATTCTTTTCTGCCTGATCGGTTTTTCCGCCGGGGCACTTATTGGTAGCGCTTTTTTGCATATCCTTCCGGAATGTTTGGAAAATAATAAAAGTACCACGGTATTCTCCTACCTAATTCTGGGAATTATAATTTTTTTCATCATGGAAAGGTTTTTGCACTGGCGACATTGCCATGAAGAGGGCGTTTGCAAAACCCATGCTTTTACCTATTTAACTTTAGTTGGTGACGGATTTCATAATTTTATTGATGGTATGGTAATCGCTGCCAGTTTTGTGGTTTCTTTCCAATTGGGCGCCGTCACTACTTTAGCAATTATCTTACATGAGATCCCTCAAGAGTTGAGTGATTTTGCTATTCTGGTATATGGTGGGTTTACTAAGAAAAAAGCCCTTTTATTTAATTTTGCTTCTGCGTTGACGGCCATGGTTGGGGCTTTAGCCGGTTATTTTATTAATGATTATATTCAGGGTTTCTCGAATTTTATTTTACCGCTTACTGCCGGAGGATTTATTTATATCGCGACCAGCGATCTTATTCCGGAGCTGCATAAAGAAAATGATCTTAAGCGTTCCATGGCCGCTTTTTCTGCTTTCTTGCTGGGAATAGTGTTTATGGCATTGGCTAAGAAATTCTTACCATGTTAGCTGCATAATCAGATTAACTTACAGATTAAATAAAATGAAGATCAAGGCATTGGCTTTAATTTCGGGTGGCCTGGATAGTCTATTGGCCGCCAAGCTTATTTATGATCAGGGATGTGAGGTTGTTGGGTTACATTTTAAGATTCCTTTTTGCAAGATAAATATAAAAAAAAGTTTTCCGGATATTGGTATAAAAATAATTGAGGTGGATTTAGGGCGAAAGTTTCTTAAGCTTATCCAGGAACCGCATTATGGTTTTGGTTCAAACATGAATCCTTGTATTGATTGTAAGATTCTTATGTTTAGCCAAGCCAAGGAATTAATGTCTGGATTGGGAGCCAAGTTTATTATTACCGGCGAAGTGCTTGGTCAGCGTCCAATGTCCCAGAATAAGCAGGCTTTAAAGTTAATTCGGCACAAGAGTGGTTTGGATGATTTATTATTACGGCCGCTCTCGGCACAGTTCTTTCCTCCGAGTTTGGCGGAAAAAGAGGGTTGGGTTAAAAGAGAAAAGTTGCTTAATTTTAACGGCCGGATACGTACTCCGCAGATGCGGTTAGCTAAAGATTTAGGCCTTAATGATTACGCTAATCCTGCCGGGGGATGTTTGTTGACTGATCCTAGTTTTTCTAAAAGGTTGATAGAGCTTCTGGCACATGATGAATTAAACTTGGAAAACCTGGAACTTTTAAAGGTGGGCAGGCATTTTCGTTTAGGGAATCATACCAGGCTGGTGGTGGGTAGGGATGAAAGTGAAAATAATCAACTGGCGAAGTTAGCTCGGGTAGGGGACTATTTATTTAGTCCACAGAAGGATCTGGCCGGCCCAACTGCGTTGGCCAGGGGATTAATTAATCAGGAATTAATTTTTTTATCTTCTCAGATAACTTCCGCTTATACGGATGCTTTGGGTTTAGGGAAAATAGGTGTATTTTATCGGCAGCTGCCCGTTGTTAAAGATAATCTGCATCAGATATCCCATTTGCCAAAAGAAAAGTTTGCGCATTTATTCATATGAAAGAAGCTCAGCTTTATATCCGTTTAGAAAATAAGCAAGTGCATTGTCAGCTTTGTGCGCATAGCTGTAAAATCTCAGAGGGTAAATTTGGTTTCTGTGGAGTAAGGCAGAATATTTCAGGTATTCTTTATACGCATAATTACGCTAAACTTGTCGCCGCCAATATTGATCCGGTTGAGAAGAAACCCCTGTATCATTTTCTTCCCGGTACATCAACTTTTTCCATTGCTAGCGTAGGATGCAATTTTCGTTGTGATTTCTGCCAGAATTGGGAAATCTCTCAATTAAGCCCGATTAACCAGGATTCGGGTGAGGACTTTAATGCGGATAGGGTCATAAACCTCGCTCGGAAGTTTAATTGCCGCAGTATTGCCTATACTTATACCGAGCCAACGATTTATTTTGAGTTTGCTTTAGAAACAGCTAAGTTGGCTAAAGAAGCAGGCCTGCGCAATATTTTTGTCTCTAATGGGTATATGAGCCGGCAGGCAGTTTCTTTATTGGCACCTTATCTGGATGCCGTTAATATTGACTTGAAATTTTTTAAGGAGAGTTCTTATCAAAAGATATGCTCAGCTAAGCTTGGCCCGGTCCTTGATTCTATACAATTATTAAATGCTGCCGGAGTTTGGGTCGAGATTACTACCTTAATTATTCCCGGCCATAATGATACTCCGGAGGAGTTAACAGCAATAGCTAAGTTTATTGCCGCGGTAAATAAGGATATCCCTTGGCACATTTCGCGTTTTCACGCAGATTATAAGTTTAAAAATTATGCGCCTACTCCTGAATGTACACTTAAACTGGCCTATGATTTAGGTATAAGTCAAGGCTTGCGTTACGTATATGTGGGCAATTTTGACGCCTGGGGGCAGGATACTTTATGTGGCAGATGCCAGAAGCTGTTGATTAAGCGGGAGGGATTCAAGATATTAGAATCTCATCTGGAGCAAAATAGGTGTGTATTTTGTCAGACAGTTTTACCAGGGGTGTTTTATTGAGGTAATTGGGGACGTCCTGTTAGGGGACACCCTTTTGGCATATCCTCTCTTACCCGTAAATTCGGAAAGATTCCTACAGCTAAACGTAGAGAAATTTGTTCCAATTTTCCCTACGTAAGTTCAGGACACTTTTGATCTTGCTAGTGTGAAACTTAGATCCTTACGTTTCGCGCAAGGATTTAGCTAAATTTTTATTGGTGCTCAAAATTGATATTGACAGTTTTTGAGGTTAGGGTTAAAATAACCTAGTGGTTGATTTAGCCTACAATTTTACCCCTATAAATCAATAGGGGTAAATTTTTACAACTTTTTCTATGGTGCCAGAGAGCAATCAATTTAATCCTAAAAAGTGCATTGTATTTTTTGATTTTGATAATACTATTGCTACTTGTGATGTTTTTGATAATATGCTTTTGCTCTTTTCTAAGGATGATCGTTGGGTGGAATTAGAAAAGAGATGGAAGAGCGGCAGGATCGGTTCCAAGACTTGCCTGGAAGGCCAGCTGCGGGGCATGGATTTAAATAAAAAATCTTTGGATGCCTATTTGCCTAAGATAAAACTGGATCCTTATTTTAAGTCCATCTATAAGTTTTTGTTAGCCAGGAAAGTAAAAACTTTAATTTTAAGTGATAATTATGATTACATCCTTAACCGGGTTTTAAAAATTAACGGAATAAATAAGCTTAAAGTTTATGCTAATAAATTAAGTTTTTCTAAGGATAAGATAATTACGGATTATCCCTTTAAGGATAGCGATTGCCAGATTTGCGCGCATTGTAAGACGAAAAACCTTTTGGCAAAAGCCCCGAAAGATTCGATAATTATTTATGTTGGTGACGGGGAATCGGATGTTTGTCCGGCTAAGCATGCGCATGTAGTATTTGCCAAGGATCATTTACTTAGGCATCTTAAAGATAGTAAACTGGATTATATGGCTTTTCATAATTTAAAAGACGTTTTCACCTATTTAAAAAGGAAATTAATGTGAACCCAAAACAATTAACTAAGGAAACCAAGAACAAAAAAATTTTTACCCATGATGAACTATTGGACCTGGAAGCAAAATATTGCTCCTGGGGGGATACGGTGCATTATGCCGAGAAGCTGAATGTATTTAAGAGCGCCGAAGGAAGCTATCTTTATGACCGCCAGGGTGTGGAATATCTGGATTTGCAGATGTGGTATTCGGCAGTTAATTTCGGTTATCGAAATAAGCGTCTAAATGCTGCTTTAAAAAATCAGATTGATGTTTTGCCGCAGTTGGCCTGTCAATATCTGCATGAGGAGAAGATCCAGTTGGCGGCGAAATTAGCGCAAAAGAATGAACGCACCTTTGAAGAAAAAGGGCGGATTCATTTTAATGTTGGCGGCTCAAGCGCTCTGGAAGATTCATTAAAATTGGTGCGTAATTACTCCGGCCGTAGTTTGGTTTTTGCTTTTATGGGAGGTTATCATGGCCGGACATTAGCTGCCTCCGCGATTACCTCAAGTTTTAGATACCGGGAACGCTTTGGTCATTTTGGTGATCGGGCAATGTTTGTGCCTTACCCTTATTGTTTTAGATGTCCGTATGATAAAAAAAGAGATTTTTGCGATCTGTATTGTTTGAAGCAATTTGAGAGGCTTTTTGAAACTGAATATTATTCAGTAGTAAACAAAAAGAATAATAAGTGTGAATTCGCTGCTTTTTACGCCGAAGCCATCCAGGGTACGGGTGGTTATATTGTCCCGCCCCAGGAATATTATTCAAGATTAAAGGAGATTCTGGATCGTTACGGGATTCTTTTTATTGATGATGAGATACAGATGGGTTTCTTCCGTACGGGGAAATTCTGGGCGATCGAGCATTTTAATATTACTCCTGATATCCTGGTTTTTGGCAAGGCCCTGACTAATGGATTAAATCCAATCAGCGGGGTTTGGGCGAAAGAAAAATTAATTTCACCAGCGGTTTTTCCTCCGGGTTCAACCCATGCCACATTCTCCAGTAACCCTCTGGGCACAGCTGCAGGCTTGGAGGTAATGAAGCTAATTGAAGAATCGGATTTTTCTACTTCCGTTCCCAAAAAAGGCCAGTATTTCGTTGACCAGCTTAAGAAATTACAGAAAAAATATCCGCAAATGGGTGATGTGGGTGGTCTTGGTCTGGCTTTGAGAATAGAGATGTGCGAGAAAGACGGCTACACTCCGAGCAAGGAACTTACAGATAAGATTACCAACCTGGGATTAAGCGGAACTCTTAATGTCGGAGGCAAGCGCCGGGGATTAATTTTAGATGTCGGTGGCTATTATAAAAATGTTTTTACTATTGCCCCGTCATTTTATATTACTGAAGAAGAAATTGATTTAGGCGTGGAGCTCTTCGAAGAGGCGTTAAATAGGGCGTTAAAGAAATCTTAACCCTATCGGTATTTCTCAAAAAAAGCTAATGTTTTTGCCGCAACTTTATCCCTTTCCTGATCCGCGATAATAATATGGTAGGAGTCTTCGAATAATACTACCTCTTTGTCTTTTGAGCCGATGTGGTTATAGATATAATAAGAATTTTTAGGGCTGGTTACATCGTCATCTTTAGCCTGGAGCAATTGTATGGGCGTAGTTACAGACGGCAGTATCTTTTTAACCTGTTTTGCTAATAATTTATTTTG
>Ga0247841_10005845_pt1 | contig 19542 bp, 19 predicted proteins | sample LaCruzMarch2015__2_FD_192410 | JGI IMG/M metagenome (GOLD analysis project Ga0247841, IMG submission 192410) | Freshwater microbial communities from meromictic Lake La Cruz, Castile-La Mancha, Spain - LaCruzMarch2015_18m | ecosystem: Environmental > Aquatic > Freshwater > Lake | place: Spain... | reverse complement strand
AGAAGATCCAGCTGTGGGCTGCCAAGGTTCGCCTGTGCGGCCTGGCGCCTTTCCAGCCCCTCCTTTCCACCCTCCGCGAGTGGGGCGAGGAGATCCTCAACTACTTTCACTGCCCCTTCACCAATGGATCCCTGGAAGGGAAGAACAACCGCATCAAGGTGATCAAGCGCATGGCTTATGGCTACCGCAACCCGGACAACCTGCGGATGCGCATCTTACTCACCAACAAAACGACAAGGGCAACGGCATGAGCTACAGAGAAGAATCACAGTTATTGACGGAGAACCTGCGCTTTACCGGCGACGACAGGCGCTAAGAGAGTTTGCTATACTACCTTCGATTAGGTGGAATGGGGAGTGAAGGATTGACGTAAGTCGCTCCCTAGGGGACCATTGGCTGGAGGATCACAGTTTGGAAGGGAGAGTAGATGCAGGACGCAGCGACCATCAACACACGACAGCATATGATGATTGTTTTATCCGCAGGGAGGCCCACTTGAGAGGATCCGTGGAGGGAACCATTTGAAAGTCTGCATTGTTGGGGCGGGATACGTAGGCCTGAACACAGCCGTGGCATTGGCTTACTTGGGGCATAACGTCTGGTGCATCGAGAAGGAATCCATCTGGCAGTATCCTTTTGCCGAGGCCTGGAGGAATTCAGCCGTTGGATGACCAGTTGATGCGGATAAATATGTCCCCTTCAATAGAAGAAAAGGTTCCAGTCAACGAGATCAGGCCCTTCCATGGTTGGTCATCCCTGAACCTGCGAGGCCTGTGGAATACCGCGAGGTATAAGTTTATAAGCAATACAACTTTTCCGCTATCGTATGGTTTCATTTCGTAAAAAGAATGAATTAACTTGGGAACAGGTAGACAACGCCGAAGGCCACACTACAAGTCCAAATCGCACTCACCGTTCAAAGAATTTCTAATGATTGTAGAATGTGGCAAATAGCCCAGAAAAATGAAATGTCTGCCCTGGAAAGATTTCCAGGATACGCAGAAATAGGTTTTAAGGAGAAGTAAGGGGCTGCAATGCAGAAATACTTAATCACCGGCTTTTCAGGTTTCGTCAGCAGGCATTTTCTCGATCTGTTGGAATCGTTCGGCAATCCGGTTTCTATTCTGGGTGTGGATGTGCGGATTCCGGAGTTCTCAACCTCGCAATACATACATGTGAAATGTCATTTCGAAAAAACCGATCTTCTGGATAGAGCTGCCCTCGAGAGAACTACCGGGATGTTCCGTCCGGATTTTGTTCTGCACCTGGCCTCTTTCAGCAGTGTCGCTTACAGTTGGAAGAATCCGGTGGCGTGCTTCGCCAACAACACAAATATCTTTCTGAATCTGCTTGAGTCCATCCGTGTTCACTCGCTGCCCTGCCGCATCCTATCTGTCGGTTCGTCTGAAGAATACGGCAGCATCTCTGAAAAAGATCTTCCATTGCGTGAAGACAGCCCAGTCAACCCCCTGAGCCCGTACGCGGTCGCCCGTGTTTCGCAGGAAATGCTTTCAAAAGTCTATATCAAAGGATACGAACTCGATATCGTCATGACCCGTTCCTTCAATCATATCGGACCGGGGCAGAAAGAAATATTTGTGGTGCCCTCCTTCGCTAAACAGCTAGCAGCCATCCACCGAAGCGGACAGTCCCATGGCGTGCTGACCACTGGTGATACCGGCGTCATCCGCGACTTTGTCGATGTACGCGACGTGGTTAAAGCCTACCACATACTGTTGCAGCGCGGCGTTAAGGGCGAAATTTACAATATCTGCAGCGGGCAAGGCGTGACGCTTGAGGAGGTCATCCTCAGGATGGCCAAGATGCTTTCTCTGCACATTGATTTGAAGGTAGATCCGGCCCTGCTGCGTCTCGTCGACAACCACACAGTAGTGGGAAGTTGTGAAAAAATACAAAATACCGTAGGTTGGCGGCCGTTGATACCGATGGATCAAAGCCTTGCGGATATCCTGGAATTTTGGAAAAAGAGTGAAGGCAGTTCCGATGTCTGATGTGTATTCTTCACGACTGCCAGTTGTTCGATGTGCAGAAGTATTAGCGCTATGGTGAGGGACCGGTTCGAGGATGAACCGTACCCCTTTCATGGGCGGGTACAGCCCTCAACCTGTGCGACCTATGGTGATATCGCGCATTGCTCTATTTTCTCAGCTGGCGAGACATCAAGGTCCGCTACAAACAGACTGTCCTGGGGGCCGCCTGCGCAGTACTCCAGCCTTTCCTCACGATGGTGGTCTTCAGCATCTTCTTCGGTGGCCTGGCGAAAGTGCCCTCCGATGGGATGCCCTATCCGATCTTCTCGTATGTTGCACTACTCTCTGGCAGCTCTTTGCCTATTCCCTCCAAAACACGCTGGGACCAACTTGGTGGGTAGCCAAAACTTGATCACCAAGGTCTATTTCCCTCACCCGGTGGTCCGTGTTCGTCTTTAAGTTTGGTCAGATTGTAGCAAATGGAGCTAAATCAACCTGTTGACTGATCTTCCTGTCCGTATTTATTCACCCGAGAGGGTATTGCGAAGCCCAAGACAACTCTTTCGCGAGATGTTCCGTGACCTTTGGGCATCCCGCGAACTCGCATGGCGGATCTTTGTGCGCGATATAAGCTCTCAATACCGTCAGACGTTCCTTGGCTATGTCTGGGCATTCTTACCTCCGCTTATTTCCTCCGTGACGTTCATATTCCTGAACTCCCAAGGGATCATTCAGGTCACGGGTACCGGGATTCCATATCCCGCTTTTGCGCTGATGGGAACGCTTCTCTGGCAGGTTTTTATGGATGCTTTGCAAAGCCCTATACAGTCCACCGCGCAGGCTAAACCCATGCTGGCAAAGATCAATTTTCCGCGCGAGGCAATCCTTCTGGCAGGATCATATCTAGTTGGTTTAAATTTCATGATCCGGTTAGTTCTTCTTATCATTGTCATGCTCTGGTGGCAGGTCATTCCCGGGATCGGTTTGGCCCTTTTCATTCCCGCTGTAATTGCACTCTTCACGTGTGGGTTGGCAATCGGTTTAATTTTGGCGCCAATTGCTTCGTTATATGGTGATGTTAGCCGGGCAATTTCCATTATCACCCAGTTTTGGATGCTCCTTACACCGGTAGTTTATCCACCCCTCACTACCGGCCTCGCTGGTACACTGGTAGCTTGGAATCCGGTAAGTCCACTGATTGTCACTGCGCGTGAAAGTCTCACGAACCAACCATTCACCATGCTTCCCCAATTCTTTATTGTGTTTGGCGCTTCGGTCGTGCTTCTTTTTATCGCCTGGTTTGTTTACCGAGTTGCAATGCCCCATATTATTGTCAGGCTGGGAGGGTAGCTGCCGGATGAAGTCTGCAACGTCAGAACAAAGCCTTATTCCACCAGCCAGCAATCGCCAACTGTCAACTCAGTCTGATCAAGAAGTCTTGGTCAGGGTTGATGGCGTCTCCAAGAAGTTTTGTCGCAGCTTGAAGAAGTCTCTCTGGTATGGCGTGAAAGATATCCTTTCGGAGTTTAATCCCTTCTCGTCAACTGTCCAAGGTGATGGTCTGCGCCAAGGCGAATTCTGGTCAGTGAACGATGTTTCCTTTGAACTGCGGCGGGGCGAGTGCCTGGGATTGATCGGCCGCAACGGCGCAGGCAAGACGACGCTACTTAAGATGCTCAACGGTTTGATCAAGCCAGACCGCGGCCGGATCGAGATGCGCGGTCGAGTAGGGGCGCTGATTGCGCTGGGGGCTGGTTTTAATCCGATCCTGACCGGGCGGGAGAACATTTACGTCAACGGTGCGGTGCTGGGGCTTTCCAAGAGGAAGATTGACGCCAAGATTGAGGGAATCATTGATTTTGCGGATATCAGAGAATTTATTGATTCGCCAGTGCAGAATTATAGTTCCGGTATGCAGGTGAGGCTGGGGTTTGCGGTGGCAACAGCATTAGAACCGGATATTCTGCTTTTAGATGAAGTTTTGGCTGTGGGGGATGCTGCCTTTCGCGCCAAATGCTATAACAAGATTGGCGAGATGCAAAGACGGGCGGCAGTGATCTTCGTTTCCCACAGCATGCAACAGATCTCGCAGGTTTGTTCCTCCATTTTGTATTTGAGGGCTGGACAAACCAAGTGGCTAGGAGATGTACCCCATGGTGTGGCAGCGTATATGTGCGAAAATGCCCAGTCTAGCGCAGGCGGCGAGCGCACACGATCGATTCAATTACCTGTGCAGTCAGCTCTGTTGATGTTTACACCGACGAATCTGCATTTTGGGGAATGCCTTACCGCGCGATTGGAATTGAAACTTGAGTCCGCAATGCCTGATAGTTCCATCCGCATCCCCTTCTATAACCCGGAAGGCCTTGTTGTTGCTGAATGGAACAGCAAACGAGCAGGGATTAGAGTGGACTTGGTAGCAGGAAAAAACAGCCTCGAAATCAAACTTGGCCCACTTCACTTGGGGCCTGGCACGTACGAAATAGCACTTGTTCTAAATGATGCAACAGGTGTCTTCCTCCCCTTTTGGTCACTCAAGCAACATTCGTTTATTGTTCAGGGTAACATTGTAGGGTCTTGCGAATATCAGATACCTCATTTAGACTTTCACGTCTCCCGCGAACCGCAATGGAAGTTGTGAGAAAATGCTATTTGGAAGGTGTTTGATGCGTCTCTTTCCAAATCAAAGGATTGCCGATGATTGGTATCAAACAAACTAGCGAATCGATCGCTATGCTATGTAAAATGTGCTCTAGTAATAGTGACTGGTTTGGCAGTTACATGACCAGCAACTTACCGCGTATCGTGAATGATGCAAACTTTGTTGTCGGTCGGATTCCACAGTCCGCGAAAATCCTTGATATCGGAGCAATCCCGCCCCTTTTTATCGAGCTGCTTCGTCGCAATGGATATCAATCTTGCTCAATTGCTGACCTACATCCTGAACCGTTTGCGGAGTATTTTCAGGCAACGCGCGTCCAGGTGCATAAAGTCGATTTACTAAACGGAGCGCCAAAGGAATTTGCCGGTTGCTTCGACCTTGTTTGTCTTAACGAAGTGGTAGAACATCTTGCGGGGAATCTTCTTATAGCGCTTCAATGTGCAGCAAGCTGCGTTCGGCCAGACGGATATTTGATGATTACCACACCCAATCTGCGATCTATTTGGGGATTGATTGCCCTCCTAACTAAATCTTCCGGATTGGCATCCAAACCTGGCGATTCAGTTCGCGCCCAATATGATCGTACGTCAGCCCAGTTTGGCTACTATGGTCACATTCGAGAATATACCAAGCGAGAAGTAGTGGAACTTGTGGAAAGCATTGGTTTGACCTTTCATGCTTGCGAATTTCAAGCCAATTACATTTATTTTGGTAGACTCACCCGTCCTGTGGCCATTCTAGAGCGACTATTTCCAGCATGGCGATTATTTGGTAAATATCTGTTTCGCAAAACGATTGATTGAGGCTATGCAAATTCCTGCCATGATCCCCACCCGAAGGGCAGCCAGCGTCAGACAAAAAAGAACCTGCGCGAACTGGCAGGTATTCCACTCATCATGCGTGCGATCCGCAAGTGTAAAGAAGCCGCGTGTTTCGACGAAATCTGGGTCAATTCTGAACACCCGGATTTTGGTGAAATTGCCAAGGCTGAAGGTGTTTGTTTTCACCAACGTCCAGAATCGCGCGGCAATAACCAGGCGACCAGCGAGCAGTATGTGACTGAGTTCCTGCAAAAGCATGAATGCGACCGGGTGTTTCAGGTGCACAGCATCGCACCCTTGCTGACAGTGAAATCCATTCGCCAGTTCGTGCATGAAATGCTACACGCGGATTGGGATTGTCTGCTCAGCATAGAAGAGATTCAGATCGAATGCGCCTTTCGTGGGAACCCGATCAATTTCACTTTTGCTGAGAAAACCAATTCGCAGGATCTGGCACCGGTACAGCGCATCTGTTGGTCCATTAACGGTTGGCGGCGCGCCACATTTCTCGATGCGGTGGCGGAAGGTCATTGCGCAACCTATGCAGGTCGGGTTGGGTTTTACCCGGTCAACCCCCTGGCGGCGCATGTGATCAAGACCGAACACGACCTGCGCATTGCTGAGGTGCTTTTGCCACTGGTGGAGCCCCATGCTGACTAGTAGCATTATCTATTGCAGCCGTTATGTCGATCTGCTGAAGGGTGACTTTTGGCAACTGGCCTTTGATGCCTTGGCTGCTCTAAGACCTGATTCTCCGCTGGGTCTCACGGAAATCCGGGGAGGGCAAGTGGTTGTGAATGTACATACCTATGAGACGCGCCCAGAGACTGGCTGCGCCTGGGAGTCCCACGCAAGAACCATTGACCTGCAATATATGATTGTGGGCAGTGAGTGGATTGGTTATTCGCCCGTCGAGGTGCTCGGCGAACCGATTAACTACCAGCTTGATCGGGACCGCTACGATTATTCACCCTATTCAGCCAAAACCAGGATATATCTCTGTGCAGGGTGCTGGGCACTCTTTTTTCCAGAGGATGCGCACCAGCCCAAGATTGCAGCCCGAGAGAATGCGTCAGTGCTCAAGGCTGTTGTTAAGATTGATTGTTCGCTATTAACGGATAGATCGTTATGAATCGGATTGCGAACTATTACCAGCAATATCGGGAAGCCCTGCAGGCAGCCCTCACGGCATTGGTCGTAGAGGACGCCAAGGGTAACTGGATAGAACCGGAGGCTGGTTTCATGCAGTTGTGCAAGCTTTCGGCGCTGTTACGCGACTCCAGCCGCACGCAATTTTTTTGTGGCAACGGCGCTAGTGCGGCCTTATGCAATCACATGACCCTGGATTGGTCAAAAAACGGCAAGGTGCCCACCCGGTCATTCAGTGATGCGGCCCTGTTGACCGCGGTGGCGAATGACCTGGGAGCAGATCAACTGTTCGCTGCGCCGCTGGCTTTTTACGCCAGGGCAGGTGATTTGCTGGTGACCATCAGCTCATCGGGGAACTCACCAAACATATTAAGCGCCATCACCAAAGCCCGGGAATTGTCCATGAGCGTGGTTACCTTCTCGGGCCTTAAACCAGATAATGCCTCGCGCAAGCTTGGGGACATCAATTTTTATATCCCGGCAAAGACCTACGGGATGGTGGAAAGCGCACATGCGGTCCTGCTCCATGTCTGGTTGGACCGATTCATGGGGATTACCGAATGGGAACGCGAGGCGGTCCAGAACATGCGTTGGGATGCGCATCAACCATGAGCCATGGGAATCATCATGCTTGAAAAATTGCAGCGACTTGCTGAACAGGCTGCCACACCGAAAGGAGGCGTAGAGTGTCTCACTGAAAGGCAGCTTGCGGAAAGTACATCTTGTTGCACGCCAGCCAGCATAAGGCTACCCAACGCGGCCCCATATGCACTACATGATAGATGGTAGATGGAAGCAGTGGAGATTGGACGCTGCGGGTTGAGACTTTGGAGGGAAGTACCATGTGGAACCTGGAAGGAAAAGTAGCGCTTGTGACAGGTGCATCTCGAGGTATCGGTTATGAAATCGCCCACCAGTTACTTGAGGCAGGTGCCACCGTTCTTGGTACATGCGCTCATTCAACCACCCTGCCGGTCGGGCTGGAAGGTGCTCATTTCAGCGTTGTCGATTTCTCCAGGTCCGACCAGATGGACAAGTTTCTAGCTGAGCTGCGCTCCACCGAAGGGATTGATATCTGCATCAACAATGCAGGCATTAATCGCATCAAGCCTTTGCCTGAAACCACATCCGACGATTTCGATGCTGTTTGCACCGTTGACCTCAAGGCACCATATCTCATCAGCCGAGAGATATCGCAGAAGATGGTCGTGCAGGGATGGGGACGCATAGTCAATATCGGTTCGATCTGGTCTGTTGTATCCAAACCACACCGTACGCTTTACAGTGCTGCAAAAGCCGGTCTTGCAGGCATGACACGAGCTATGGCTGTCGAGCTGGCTCCTTATAATATTCTTGTCAATGCTGTTTCGCCGGGTTTTGTCCTTACCGACATGACAAGCCAGTCTCTTTCCGATAGCGAGATTGCACAAATAGCACAGGTTATCCCTCAGCATCGCATGGCATACCCCGATGAAATTGCCCGCGTGGTATGCTTCCTTTCTAGTCCGCTTAATACTTATCTTACCGGGCAGAATATTATCGTGGATGGCGGCTTCTCCATCGTTTAAGGAGAAATATTTGAAAGTACGATCTTATAGAGGAGAGTACGAAGTTCGTTTTGTGGATGACTTTGCGCCCGTACTCGAAAGCGAGCTTATCGCTTCCGATGTCTTGGTCGTAGATGAAAATGTATCTATTGCACACGCTAAGCGGGTTCAACCCCTTCTGCAGCGGTTTCAGCATATAATAATCAGCCCTACAGAAGAACAAAAGAGCTATCTTGAGGTTGCCCCCGTAATCAACGATCTCATCCGCAACGGTTTCCGCAAAAACCACCGCCTGATCGCTATTGGTGGTGGTATCACTCAGGATGTTACTGCGTTTATCGCCTCAATCCTTTACCGTGGGGTGCAATGGATTTTTATTCCCACCAATCTATTGTCACAGTGCGACAGTTGTATAGGTAGCAAGACCTCGATTAACTTCGGAACATTAAAAAATCAGATCGGTACTTTTCATCCCCCGGTGTTGGTGTTGAATGATCTCTCATTTCTTGAATCGCTTCCGCGTGAGCAATTCCGCTCGGGCATGGGTGAAATGCTGCACTATTATCTACTTTCTGGGCAAGAAGATTTCGAGCGGATGGAAAGAGAATACGATAGTGCCTTTACAGACCGCGACATCTTAAGTGCCCTTGTTCGCCGAAGTCTCGAAATCAAGAAGACGCAGGTAGAAATCGATGAGTTTGACCAGGGGTCGAGGAGGATTTTTAACTATGGTCATACCTTTGGCCATGCCATTGAAAGCCATACGAACTTTGCCATTCCACACGGCATTGCAGTGACCTTTGGTATGGATATCGCCAACAATCTCTCTGTTGCTCTGGGCTTCCTTAAGGTGGACAAATGCCAAGAAATGCGTAGTCTTCTCGAGAGAAATTGGAAACCGAGTCGTATCGGAGCCGTAGACATCGATAGTTATCTAGCGATCCTACGCCAAGACAAGAAAAATGTAGATGAAAGCGTGAGGGTTGTCCTCACAAGCGGTCTTGGAAATATGTTCCTGTTTGCAGTGGAAATCGATGATTGTTTTCGGGAGACTCTCGCGACTTGTTTCGAGTATTACGATCGCTAGTTGAGGATATATCATGAATCTTGGTAAAACTATAGCCCATATTCCCGCCCGCGCAGGTAGTAAACGCGTCCCTTCCAAAAATTTACGCTATCTTGCTGGCAGACCACTTATTGCGTACGCGATTAATACCGCGCTTGCCTGCGAAAGACTTGATGAAGTCTATGTAAATACTGACTCAGAGGTTATTGCTAGTCTCGCTGAGTCCATGGGCTGCGCAGTCTATCGGCGCGATCCACGCCTGGGAACTGACGATACAAGCGGCGACGATTTCACAATCGATTTCATTGAAGCGAATTCTATGGACACACTCGTCATGATTAGCCCGGTATGTCCGCTCATTGACGCCACTCATCTTGCAGCGGCATTAGATGCATACGAAGAATCTAAAGCTGACACTCTTATTACGTGTAGTGAAACACGTTTGCAGGTTTTTTGTGAGGATCGTCCCGTAAATGTGGCACCTTTAGGTCCTTTAGCTCCCACCCAAAAGAATCAGCGAGTGTATGTTTGTAATTGGGCGATCACTATCTGGAATGTTTCTAAGTTTCGTGAACTTTACTCGATCTATCGTGGTGGCTATTTTGGGGAACAAAGGATTTTCTGGCCAATTGATCCTCTTCAAGCGATCAAAATCAGCGACGAGAAGGATTTCCGGCTAGCTGAAGCGTTATTGTTAGTCCGGGGCGAATTACAGACCCAGGGCGTGGCCGCTCCTCGATATTGGCGAATGAGGGAGATGGTATTGTAATGTCTGTGATATCCAATTTATTTAGCCAGCGCATTGTATGCTCGAGTTCTGGCCACGACCGCGTCGCTTGCCGCTTTCTTGAGGAAACCTCCGTATTCAGTCAAGTCGTCGCATACCTACGTGCAATTGCAATAATGACAGGAGCTTTGCTATTGAATCGCAGTACACGACAAATAGCACCCAAAAACTTTGAGCTCTTTGTGCAATTGGTTGTAAAAAGCCAATGCTTGTCACTAACTGCGGAATTGTTGACTAAATAAAGAGCTAGAACTGATGGTGAGGGTAGCAGGTAGGAAAGTAAGATGTTCCCCGATAAAGCCGGGCTGGAAAATCGATGTCATAGCATGGAATGGGAATTTGCGATTGGAGAGTGTTTATGCGGTTTTGGAAAAACACTAATACCCTAGATGGTTTCATGCCTGAATTGCTCAACTTGGTCAGCCCGGAAGAGGCGGACGTTGCAGTGATTGGAAGTAAACCTATCGATTTGGGCCAACACCCTCGTTTACGGGGTCTATTCAAGTGCGGCGTGGGCGTGGACAATGTGCCATTTTACGAATGTGAGGCACGGGGTATCTCTATCGGGCTGCCCAGCGCTCAGACGTCTGATTTCATTTTCGAAGAGACAGCAAATTTTACGACGCATTTGATTCTCACTATGCTTTATGCCACCGTTGGCGATCTGGAAACTTGGGTCAAAACCGATCGACCATTACTGAATCGACGGCGGGCGCTGCTCATCGGACAGGGCAATATTGGCAAGCGCGTAAAGGCCAAGTTAGCTCCATTGATTACAGTAACGAGCTATGACATCGCTGTCCAGGCCGAGGAAGAACTTGAACCGCTTGTGCGCCAGGCGGAGGTCGTATCGTTGCACCTTCCGTTGACCGTTGCCACGGAAGGTTGGTTCGATGAAACAAAGCTATCTTGGATGCAAGACGGAGCGGCATTAGTGAACACAGCCCGAGGCGCCATTGTAGATGAAATGTCTTTGCTCAAAGAAATCGAGCAGGGGCGATTGTGGGCAGCTTTTGATGTGTTTTGGAAGGAGCCCTACTATGGGCCGTTGCGGGCCTATCATCCGGAACGATTCCTGATGACTCCTCATGTGGCCAGCACCTGTGCGGATTTTCTCGCAGGGTTGGCAGCCGATCTGCGAGTGTTTGTGCAAGGACTGATGATATGATCAGTAGGTGCGTCATGCCCTGCGGCGAGGATGGGGCTAGGGGGCATCATTGCTCGCGCTGTTTTCTTTCGCATCGCATGAGATGCGATAGGCTGGTGGACGGTCTCACAATAAGACCAGGAAGACAAAGAAAGAAATTATGATAAATTGTGCAATCATTGGCTACGGCAAAATGGGTCGAATCCGGGCAAAAGCGCTTGAGGAATCTGGACGGGCCAGCATTGTTGGTGTGTACGACACCCAAACGATTAACGACTGCCCCTATCGAATATACCCGTCTGAAGAGGCGGCGTTGGAAGACCCTAAAGTTGAGGCTGTTTTTGTCGCTACACCCAATTACCGCACCGTCCCGTTGTGTAAGGCTGCGCTGGCTGCTGGAAAACACGTGTTTAGCGAGAAGCCCCCGGCCACGAACACCGCGGGGGTGAAAGAAGTGAGGGCGGTAGAGGCCTGTAGCGGCAAAACCCTCATGTACGGGTTCAACCACCGCCACCACCAAAGTATCCAAATGATGAAAGCAATCATCGACAGTGGTGATTTGGGGCGAATATTATGGATGCGTGGGCGATACGGCAAAGAAGTGGACAACAGTTTTTTTCAGGATTGGCGGGCAAAAAAAGAATTGGCGGGCGGCGGGATTATGCTTGACCAGGGCATTCATATGCTCGATCTCTTTTTATATCTCGGTGGTGGATTTGATGAAGTCCAGGCAATGGTCTCGAATTTATACTGGAAGATCGATGGGATCGAAGACAACGTGTTTGCAAACTTTCGCAGCAGTAAAACGGGCATCTGCGCATCACTGCATTCAACGATGACCCAGTGGCGTTACCTGTTCTCGCTGGAAGTATTCCTGGAGAGCGGAGCGCTGATTCTCAATGGTTTGAAGACATCCTCCGGTGCCTATGGTGATGAGAATCTTGCAATAAAGCGGAATCAAGTGCGGCTGGGGCGTGGCACCTTTGATGAGGAAGAGCAAATTCAGTTTCCTACAGACCATTCATCGGAGTCGGAAATAAAGCAGTTCTTGGACTGCATCGAACGCCAAATGCCGGTTGATTTCGGCAATTCCGCGGATGCGGAGGAGTTGATGCACCTTATTGATAGAATTTATGCATCGGGAATCAGGTCGCAATGACGGGAAGCGCTTGTTGGGTGCCATATCGGTGGAATGAGTTCACCCGTGAGTGCGCGTTTTCTTCACGCTCTATGGGGAATACACTAGCAAGGTGAGTTATCACGCTGAACTGCCTTGGATGTTTCACAGCAAACGTGGGATGGGTTTTGGTAGGTGCATCTGAACGCATTCTATTGGCAAGAAATATGGAATGTTCGAGAAAGCCAGAGAATCTTGGAGTTGGAGTGAACCGAATGAATATCAGCAAGCTTTTGAATCCATTCTATATCTACAAACGACGCGACAGGATACTGCCTTTATTGTATCGGAGTATCAACCAATGGTGTCGTCGAACCCATCGAACATTAAATGACCTGGGTATCCCAGTGAACAGAAACGAACTGCATCTGGCAGTCCTGAAGAATAGACACAAGGGGAAAAGATGTTTTGTGATTGGAAATGGTCCGAGCTTGAGGATTTCGGATTTAGATAAGATACATAATAATAACGACATAGCGATCGCGTCGAACAAGATTTATCTGGCTTTCGAAGAAACTGATTGGCGTCCAACATATTACACGGTTGCTGATCTGCTGGTAGCAGAGAATAACGCAGAAAAAATAAGAGCCTTGGGCTTGGTGAAGCTCTTTCGCGATGATTTTAAATCTATTCTAGGAGAATCAGGCGATCCAGGAGTAAGAGGAAACCATTTGTACTATCACCCGCTTGATAATTACACAGTATACTTTTCTCCGAATGCTATCAAGGGATTTCATGTAGGGGAAACGATCACGAATGTAAATATACAATTAGCCTACTATCTTGGTTGCAACCCTATTTATGTGATTGGGATTGATGGAGTTTATCAAAATCCGCCAATGAAGGAAAAGCATCAGGAATATGGAGAAGTGTTTGTGTCTCAAGGGGAAGTTAATCATTTTCTCAAAGATTATCGCAAACCTGGAGAAACATGGTCAATCCCAAAACCTGATCACCATGAAATGGCTTACAATTGCTGTAGATCATTTTTGGAATCACATGGGATTACCATCCTGAATGCATCAAGGCATTCTGTTGTGAGAGCCTTTGAGCAGATTGAGTTGGATACAATACTCAAATGAAGTGTATTTTCCTGAATTTTTTCTCCGTTCTCCTCGCAGATCTGATCTTCCCATACCTTCGCATTGTAAAACCGGTTTGCCGCGGACAGAGGCAGGCCAGTCTTGTTGTGTAAAGGTACCCCAAGATGTCAAGTAGAAGAAATGCCTAATGTGGTTTGCGGTAAACTGTTTTGGGAAGAGACAAAAAATCATGCCAGAGAGTGATCGTACCCATTGGCAGGATTCCAGGATTCCAAAAGTATCTATCCTCCTGCCTAATCTTAACACTCGTTCTTTTCTTGAGGAGCGGATCCAGACGATTTTCGATCAGACTCTTACAGATTGGGAGCTCGTCATTGTTGACGGCTATTCCGAAGATGGCTCGTGGGAGTTTTTTCAGGAATGTGCTAAGAAGGATGTTCGTTTACGCATCATCCAGGTTTCACGGGAGGGAATCTACGCGGGTTTGAACAATTGCATACGCTTGGCTCGCGGCGAATACATCTACATTGCCACCAGCGATGACACTATGACACCGGATTGCCTGGAAAAACTGGTTGCGGCTTTGGAAGGTAATCGTGATTGTGGTATCGCTATTTGCTGTCTACGGATTATTGATGAGAAAGGTAATGAAATTGAAGTTGCCTGGCAGAGATATGGCGGCAACTTGGTGCTCGGAGAACGATTAAAGACGCTGCACATTAGATACCCTCCATTCGATACAATCATAAACTGTGCATACCTCACCACTTATATTTCATTGACCCAAATTCTTATACGCAAATCAGCCTTGAATAAAATTGGGTTCTTTCGCACTGATTTTGGCAGTTGGGGTGATTTTGAATGGAACATACGTAGTAGTTTGCTGACTCCACGAGTTCATGTGCCAGAATATCTAGCCTCTTGGCGCAGGACACCTGGACAAGCTACACAGGACGCGGCACTCTCTACTTCGATCTGGCACAGGAAGGCGGTCGATATGATTCGACTTGCATACCTTACCGCAAGAAATATTGATCCCAATTCTGTTGAATCAATTTCCTTGCAAGATTTGCTACTTCCTCACACGCAGGAAGTAATAAAAGCAACTGTAAGGAATTGCGCAAACAAGTTGCAGAAGTATCTCAAAATCGGTTTCCTCTTCTTTGAATATCCTTACGCTACTGCAAGTTATATCATGCAAAAAACCATTCATCCCGATAGTACGTTTGGATTAAATCAACGAAAAGCATATAAGCTTTTGAACGGGTTAAATTTTAAAAATAGCAATGAAGACTCTAACCCTTTTCACATCTAAAGCTCACCAATCCAAAGATCTGGCAATATTGCGCAGATACGATGCCTTTAAATCTTGGCGGATTTGTTGAAATGAGCAAGAGAATTCTAGTAATCTCGCCCACCCCATCTCATCCCCAGAATGCTGGGAGTAGAGCAAGGATTTATAGTCTACTCACGAGCATCAAAGCGATGGGCCACGATCTGCATTTCTTGCATATTGGTGCAGAAACAGGCGGCAACCGCGAGTTGATGCAGGCGCGTTGGGGGGACAGATTCTACTTTATGCCATATACAAAACCCCACGCCGGGACCGGCTTGACCAAGAGGTTGCGGCGGTTTTTCAAGAGAATGACGCTTTCGATTGATGATTGGTACGATCCTTCACTGGACAAGGTTCTTGTCAGTTTATCGAAAGTTATTCAATTTGATGTTGTGATTGTCGAGTATGTGGTTTTTTCCAAAGCCCTTGAGTGCTTTAGGAAAAATGTTCTAAAGCTAGTTGATACGATTGACGTATTTAGCAACCGACACGAGCGGATGATCGGGCAGGGCTTGCAGCCTGGCTGGTATTCGGCTTCTCCCCAAGAGGAAGCTCGTGGGCTAAACCGCGCTGACGTGGTGATAGCCATCAGTGAGGAGGATCAGAGATTTCTCTCTGGACTGACGCACCAGAAAGTAATTACCCTTGGACATATAGTGCCACTGTACGAACCGATCCGCCAGCCGTCGCGGACGGGGAAGATGCTTTTTGTGGGATCTTCTAATCCGATGAACGTGCAGGCGATACGTTTTTTTGCAAATGAAGTACTACCGCGCGTCAAGATGCAGTATCCTCCTGCGCAATTACTTATCGCTGGCACTATTTGCGAGTTGCTGGAAGATCGTGATGACTGGGCGAAACTTGGCAAGATAGAGGATTTGCGACCTGTTTATACAGCCGTTGATCTAGTTATTAACCCCATGATCTTTGGCACTGGCTTGAGTATCAAGAGCCTAGAGGCATTGGGACACGCCAAACCGCTTGTGACTACCTCAAATGGTGCTCGGGGTCTAATTGAGGGAGAAGGAGATGCGTATTTGGTGGCCGATACGCCAGATGAGTTTTCTTCGGCCGTCGTGAGTGTGTTGTCAGATGCTAGGCGCTCTGAAGAACTATCCCGAAAAGCTTATGAAATGGTTGTGCGTTGGAACAGGCGAAACGTCTGTACCTTAGAGAGCTTGCTTAATGCTTGATTCCCGACGCTTGATCGAATTCAAAGCGACTGAAGCTGTAAAATTCGTTTTTGTTTCGCACTTTGAGCCGAAACCAATCGGCAACGGTGGCAATCACCGTAGCTATCAGATTTATCATGATCTGGCGCAGATTGTCGGTGGGGAAAGTGTTGTGCTGATCTCCTGGCCTGAATGGCGCAAGTCCTTTCCCGTTCAACCTGAACAACGTGATCTACCTGCCATTCAGCGATTCGTTGCAGTGGCGCGGCGCGTTGGGCGCCGAATACTTCCTTACCGTCGGATTGCATGGTGGCTACGCCAAGTTCACCAGCGTCTAAAGTTTCTAACCGTAGAACACCCGGTGGACTTACTGATCGAACAGGGAAAGGCACCAAAACCTTTTTCGGCACCCGAGTTTCTGGCGTATTATAGGAAGAGGCTTTCCGAGTTGCGAGGTGAGGCTGTCTGTGTCATTGAACATCCGGGGTTCTCAGGTATCTTGCCCATTAACAGGCAATTGGGCATTCCCACTATTGCTTGCTTCCAAAACATCGAAGCTTTTGATACTGCAATATCTTTCCAGGTAAAGCAGATGCGCCAGACGCACCAAGCGGCATTGTCTTTCGCTGATGAGTTCCAGGTACTGGCGCAATGTGATGCCAGGCTCTTCATTTCTAAGGTGGAAGCCGGTTTGGTTGGTGGCTTGGGTGCGTCTTCACTCTACTATCCCTATTTGCCGGTTGGCGAAATCCGCTGCGCTAATGAGACCATCCGGGCAAAGCGCGCCCTAGGCAACATTGAGCAAGGGCTATTTTTAATGGTGGGAACGGCCGAGCACACTACAACCAGGCAGGCTTTTCAATGGATCGTCCAGCAAGCCATAGCGCAAGGATTACCCGAAGGATCTAAGCTAGTTGTATGCGGTTCTGGTACGGAGACCCTGTTGCCTGCAGGAGTAACAGGGCCGGGTCTGGAACTTAGGGGTTGGGTGGGACAGGCTGTGCTGGATGATCTTCTGTGCCGTGCGGAGGCTGTCCTAGCCCCTCAAACCGTGGGATTTGGAACTTTAACAAGGTTGTCGGAACTATCGTTAGCCGGTGTCCCGGTCATTACATCGCAACACCCGGCCTATGCGCTTGATCTACCCCCTGGTATCACGGTAGTTGGCGATCGTTGGGAAGATTGGAAACAAGCCATGCGTGATCTGATGAAGATTGGCAGGTCTTTCGATGCAGCGGCTTACCAGATCTGGGAGGATACTCAAATCAACACCTTGAATCTTGTGGTGAAGGAATTGCTAACTACACTTTGTTATAGTAAATCAATTGCCGCTCAAACTGAGGAAGGTCTATACGTTGTCCACCCATGAGTGAACTTCCTTCCCCTCCACCCGACCGAAATGGCTGGCCTTGGACAGAGATGAGTCCAAAATTGCCTGACGATATGCCTGACGGTTCCCCTGTGTTGCGTATCAGCATCGTGACGCCTTCCTACAATCAAGGCCAGTTTATCGAAGAGACCATGCGATGCATATTGCTGCAAGGCTACTCCAATTTGGAGTACATCATCATAGATAGCGGCAGCACCGACAACAGTGTAGAGATCATCCGCAAGTACGAGCCCTGATTCATTTACTGGGTGAGAGAGCCTGATCGCAGCCATTATGACGCCTTCGACAAAGGCTTCTCCCGATCGACAGGCAAGATCATAGCTTGGTTGAATAGCGATGACATGTATAAACCTTGGGGCCCTTCAATTGTCTATTGTAGTGTAACAGTAATAGTTTGACAAGTAAAAGTAGCCATGCTACACTCTCTTCATGTGGAAGCCAGCCGATGCATTGGTCATCAAAGAAGAGCAGCGAAAGACATTGAAAGCCTGGGTTCGCGCCAAGAAGACGCCTCAAAGAGTGGTCCTGCGCTCCCGCATTTGCTTGCTTGCCGCGGAGGGCGTCTCGCATAACGCCATTGCCAAAAGACTGCAAATCTCTCGACCCACCGTTATTTTGTGGACCCAACGTTTCCGTCAACAAGGCCCCTCCGGTTTAGCCAAGGATGCACCCCACGGCATCAGTTCCAGACGACTCGCTGCGGAGAAAGTGCAGGCCATCGTAGAGGCCACCCTGCACACCACCCCCCCAGACGCCACCCACTGGTCAACACGAACGATGGCCAAGGCCCAGGGCGTCAGCCATGCCACCGTACAGCGGATCTGGAATGCCAACGAATTGCAGCCCCATCGCCTGGAGACCTTCAAGCTGTCCAAAGACAAGCGCTTTATGGAGAAACTGACCGATGTGGTGGGCGTCTACCTGAACCCCCCGGACAAAGCAGTCGTGCTCTGTGTCGACGAGAAGACCCAGGTTCAGGCTTTGGACAGAACCCAGCCCGGGTTGCCGATGAAGAAAGGGTGTTGCGGCACCCTGACCCACGACTACAAACGGAACGGCACGACCTGCCTCTTTGCCGCCCTGAATGTTCTGGAAGGGAAAGTGATCGGCTCCTGCTACCCGCGGCACCGGAACACGGAGTTCTTGAGATTCCTGCGCAAGATCAACCGGGAAATCCCGAAAGGACTGGATGTCCACCTGATCCTGGAAAACTACGGAACCCATAATCACGCCAATGTGAAAGCTTGGCTGGAAAAACACCCTCGCTTTATTCTCCACTTCACCCCTACCGGTTCGTCATGGCTGAACCTGGTAGAGCGCTGGTTCGGAGAGATCACGAGAAAACGCATTCGTCGAGGCGTCTTTCGAAGCGTACCGGAATTGGTGGTTGCCATGGAAGAATACATCCGGTGCAATAACGAGGATCCCAACCCTTTTGTCTGGACGAAGAAAGCGGAAGAGATCGTCAGGAAAGTGAATCGTTGCAGTGCTGTTATTGAGACACCACACTAGGATCTTTTCCTTTTCCAAGTGCAATACCTAACGACCGCATGTGCTTTAACCTGGGATATAATGAGGCGCGCCGTCAAACGCGCTAATCGCGCCGGCTTCAACCATCGCGCCTTCCGTCGAGGAGTAAATATGCAAGAGCAGGGCGATTTTGCTAAGCCTTGATCCAGCAAGTGTCTATTTTTTGGGTTGGTCGCTTTGGGTTTGAGCCGGTGCGGGTATGGACACGTTATTAGGTTTTGCGTGAGACTTGACCTATGGGTACGGTTCTTTCACTATTCTGATTGTTACACTGCCGATATCCCTTCTAGTGGATTCCGTAGGACTGGAGTGCGAAAGACTGCTTGGAATATGGATGCGTATTTTGATGAAGCAGAAGGCTCATTAAGGGATCGTGGTGGGATTGTATATGGAAGCTGCGCAAGCGCGATATGGCGTTTTTCCCCTAACCATGGGTTCTGATCCCAATCAACGGCTGCTGCCCTTGCTTGGGCCGACCTTGATCGCATTTAGAGTCTTGCATCCAGTGTAACAATGGACATGGACGGCAGATGGGGGGCAGATCGTCGAGAAGTATGTTGTTGTTTAACGCGATCATCCATAGGACATGGCAGCAACCTGCGTATTCCGGTCCAATCCGCCACCCAAATCCGATTGAAAGCGCCACCTGATTCCGTTTCATTCCGCCACTCGATTCTGATCCATTCCGCCACCTGAATCCGATTCATCCCGCCACCCCCCTGGA
>Ga0247841_10005842_pt1 | contig 19546 bp, 18 predicted proteins | sample LaCruzMarch2015__2_FD_192410 | JGI IMG/M metagenome (GOLD analysis project Ga0247841, IMG submission 192410) | Freshwater microbial communities from meromictic Lake La Cruz, Castile-La Mancha, Spain - LaCruzMarch2015_18m | ecosystem: Environmental > Aquatic > Freshwater > Lake | place: Spain... | reverse complement strand
CATTTGGTTCAGGAAATGTAAACATTGGCGCAACTGCTGCCGGTGCTTTCCGACCAAACATCTGGAGCAAAGAAGCCTTAATGTTCGTCAAGAGCAATTTGGTTCTTTTGCCACTCATCAAACACTATGATGCAGATGTCACAAGTTCAGGTCAGACGTTAGAGATTCCAAATGTTTCAGCAATCGCTGCAAACTTGAAATCACAAAACACAGTAGTTACTTTGAACTACAACACAGAGACAAAGACAACAATCACATTGAACCAACACTACGAAAGTTCATTCATTGTTGAAGACTTAGCTAAGATTCAATCAGCTTACGAACTACGAAGCGACTACACACAAGCTGCCGCTTACGCAATCGCAGAGAAGATTGATAGCGCATTGGCAACCGCAATGACCACAGCTTTCACCGGCTACGGCGCATACGGCACAGCTTTGAATGACAACCTCATTCTTTGTGTCAACCGCTACCTAAGCGAAGCTAAAGCCCCACGTTCAGATCGTTCAATCGTTGTTCACCCTAAAGGTGAAGCAGAATTACTAGCAATCGACAAGTATGTCCGATACGACGCACTTGGAGTTGGTGGTTCTACAAACAGCATTGCTAACGGCCAAATCGGAAGCATCTATGGTGCTAAGGTATTTATGAGCCAGAATCTAGTTTACCTAGACACTGCAACTGATGAATACAATCACCTGTTCTTCCACAAAGACGCATGGGCAGTTGCTATGCAACTACAACCACGCACACAGGCTCAATACAAGCAAGAATACTTGGGTTGGTTGGTCACTGTTGATGTTCTATTTGGACACACACAGTTACGCAGCGGCTTCGGTTTCAAGCTAAAATCTTAATCTATAAGGAGTAATCTTTATGGGTAAAGGTATGAAGCCTCGCAAAGAGATGAAGAAGCCGAAGAAATCCTGCTGATTCACCCAAGAAGTTCCCCACAGAAATGTGGGGTTCTTTTTGTCTTGCTGTTGTGTAAAATGTAACACATATTAACAAACATTATGTTATTATTGGGCTATATAAATAAGGAGCAACAGATGAAAAGTCCACTAGCAGTAGATAAGGCAACAGTCAAAGAGTTTAAGATTCCAAAGGAAGCAGAATTACACCCAAGACAGAAGATTGCGTTCCTTGAAGCACAATTACACGAACTTCAAGCAGCACAATGGCGAGCAAGGGTTGATGTGGTCCACGCTACACGCCTACAAGAGAGTACGATTGAAGCCTTACGCATGAAAGGTAATAACAACATGGTTGAACACAAGAATCAAGTTCAACAGTTCACAGGTGGTATCTTAATGGTCAAACAAATGATTGACGAACTACGGGCTGAATATCCATCTATGGGAGCAATCACAGCAGCCGACGAAATAGAGGGCTAAGTGAAAGATAAACTCGCAGTTATACTCCCATCAAGGGGACTTATGTTCAGTCGTACCTTTGAGGAACTACTGGGCGAGTTAGAGGATTTTAACTACGAGATATACTTTGCCCACTCAAGACCTCTACCTGAATGCTTCAATGAACCAACCGAGAAAGCATTGGCTGATCCTGACGTTTTTGCAGTCCTTATTTGCGAAGATGACATGATAATTCCTAAAGGTATCTTAAAAGAGATGTTCGCACAGAATTATCCAGTCGTAGCATTGGACTATCCATTTCAGCAAGATGGCGACTCAACGTGCCTACATGACCCACAAGGCTTTGCGTTCTGGACTGGCACTGGATTCATCTTAATCGCCAGACAGGTCTTAGAACAGCTAGAAAAGCCTATATGGCGAACTAACAGAACATTTGACCCATTTATTGACAAGGATACGATACATTTCTGGCCAAGAATGCTAGACAAGGTATTTTATGGACTACATGACCTTAACTTTGGCATGGTGCTTTACTCGTCAGGACTTCCTATTATGGTACTTGATAAAACTGCTGGCCAACGTAAATTAGTTCAGTTGGGTGGTGTCCATACTAATAACGGAGCGCATGAGATAAAGGACTTAACAATAGTTGGCAAGGATTTAGTATCCGGTATGATTACACCAGAAAACTCTGCTATGTTCTTGGGTGCGCTGAATCGCATTAAGAATGTGAAGTTCTGGGAAGATATACCTCCGTTCATTTCATATAATGAAGATAACCAACCATATCTAAACGATGGGAGAGATTTTAATGTTGTACGCTAATAGAGGTATAAAAGTCGGTGTCATTCTGCCTAGTCGTGGACTTATGTTCTCTAAGACCGCCGAAGAAATACTAACCAATCTTAAAGATATACCACATAAGTTATATTTTGCTCATGGACTACCAATACCTGATTGCTTTGAAGTGCCGACTAATGAAGCATTGGACAACGGGACTATCTCTCATTTGTGGTTTGTAGAAGATGACATGATACTACGCCCCGATACTCTTAAGAAGATGTTAGATATGGACGTGGCCGTTGTAATGGCTGATTATCCTACCACTAAAGAGGGGCATGGTGCTGAGTTTATTATCAAGAAGCACATTGTATTTGGTGGAACAGGTTGTATGTTGGTTAAGAGAGAAGTGTTTGATGAACTACGCAAACCATACTTTAGAACAGATATATGCTGGAATATCCGCAAGATGACTGGCTATATTAAGATTGTCGGTGTGCCAAGAGGTAAAGATAACGGTGGCTATGGACTACACGATGTCAATTTTGGTATCACACTGAGGCGATTAGCTATACCTATACCAATTCACGATGTTGGGTTCGCACTTGGTCAACGTAAACTTGTATCACTTGGTAAATCAGGTTCTAATAACGGCCAACATATCATTGAAGAGTGGACTAAACTACAAAAGAATAGCCTACTTAAAATAATAAGGAAGTGGCCAACAGCACCAGAGGGTAAACTGACGACTGTGATGGTTGATGGCAAAGAGATTATGTGTAGCCGGAAGCACGCCAATAAACTTATACGACTACGCATGGGCGAGAAGCCACCTAAACGATATTTAACAATAGATGATAGCGAGGTATGAAATGAACTTACTAATTGTAATGATAACTTATAACCGCCTAGAATATACGAAACGCACGCTCCGATACCTACACGACACGATAACAGTTCCTCACTATTTGGTGATTGTGGATAACAACTCAACCGACGGCACTAAAGAATATTTAGATACTTTGACACATAGAAATAAAGCCGACCTAGTTATATTCAACCCAGACAACTACTATCCAGGCAAGGCTACAAACATAGGTTGGGAAGAAGGTCTTAAGAAATACCCAGAAGCTACTCACCTAATGCGCCTAGACAACGACATGGAACTTAAAATGGGTTGGGATACTAACGCTGCCGATTATTTCAAGAAGATACCCGAACTTGGCCAGTTAGGATTGGACCACGAAGCCATTGAAGCACCAAAGGCTGTTTTAAGAGAAATGTATATCAATGGGAAGTGCTTGAACCCTTGGCCTGGTTGTGTTGGTGGTCCGAACATTATTTCACGTCAAGTCTATGATGACGGATTAAGATATGAAGATTTTAGGTGGGACGATGGTCGAAAGTCTGCACTACAAGAGGATTCAAAGTTTAGCAGGTTGATTACTTATCACGGTTATCTATCAGGACACATGACTGAAGATTTAGCTAGGACATTCGCCAACAAAACTAACTGGAAAGATTATCCAGAGTACTACATTAAGACTATGGGCGACAGAGGTTGTCAAGAACAATTAAATAAAATAAAGGAGGAAGTAAAATGAAAAGATGTTTAATTACCGGACTAAGTGGGAGCATAGGTATCCACGTTCTTGACCATATTATGTTAAATACCGACTGGGAAATAGTCGGACTTGATTCGTTCCAGCACAAAGGGTATAGAGATAGGATTACACACAGCCTCACTGATCACCCAGAGTGGTCATCCCGTATCAAAATAATTCCACATAACTTAACTTGTCCTATTTCTAACGCTACAATGAAGGAAATCGGTGATATAAACTACATTATTCACTTGGCGGCTATGTCAGATGTGTTCTTTTCAGTAGAAAATCCTGTTTGGGTCATCAAAAACAACATTGAATCAACTCTTACTATGCTTGAATACGCCAAAGAGACACCACACGAAGCGTTTATATACTTTTCAACCGATGAAGTCTATGGTTCTGTTAAAACACCTCGAATCGGACACAAGGAATGGGAAACACACCGACCATCTAACGCCTATTCGGCTTCTAAGGCAGCTTCTGAAGACTTGTGTTACTGCTACTGGCGTTCTGGTCAGGTTAAACTAATCATTACTAACACAATGAATAACTTTGGTGAAATGCAATCATCATCTAAGTTCCCCGTTATGGTCCAAAAGGCCGTAGAAAATGGTGAAACTGTTACAATACACGGCAACGATAAAGAAATTGGCACTCGCTTCTATATTCATTCAAGAAACTCTGCCGATGCCCTATTATTCTTACTAACTGAGACAACTCCACACCAACACCAACAAGGTATGCAAGATGACCCAGACAGATACAATATAGTAGGCGATGTTTGCTTATCCAATCTTGAAATAGCACAGAAAATTGCTGGGTATATGGGCAAAGAACTTAAATATAAACTACAAGACTTCCACAAAGACAATCCAGCACACGACATACACTATGGTCTTGACGGCAATAAACTTGAATCTCTTGGGTGGAAAAACAAAGTATCATTTGAGGACAGTATGAAGAAAACTATTAAGTGGCAACAAAACCACCCAGAATGGATTGAATAATGAAAGTCCTTACTCTACTTGGCACTCGTCCAGAGATAATCAAACTCTCATCTATTATGAAAAAACTAGATAAGAGTGTTGAACACATTATCGTGCATACTGGACAGAACTACGACTATGAACTTAACGAGATATTCTATGGTGATTTGGAACTACGCAAACCTGACTACTTCTTAAATGTAGGTGGTGGGACTTTGGCTGAGACAATCGCTAAGATACTCGTTGAAACCGAAAAGGTCTTAGTTAAAGAGAAGCCAAATGCCATTGTTATACTTGGGGATACCAATTCGGCCTTAGGTGGAATTATTGCTAAACGTATGAAAATACCTATTTTCCACTTGGAAGCAGGTAATAGATGTTTTGACTTAAACGTGCCGGAAGAAATCAACCGTATGATACTTGACCACATCGGCGATGTTAATATGGTTTATACCGAAAACTCACGTCGTTACCTACTAGCAGAGGGCGCACCTAAAGACCGTACATTTATAATGGGTTCACCTATGAAGGAGATATTTAACCAGTATCTGCCTAAAATACAGGCAAGTAAAATATTAGAAGAGTTAGGCTATGAGTTTTCGGAATGGGGTCTAAAACAATATTTCTTAGTTAGTATCCATAGGGACGAGAACACTGAAATCAAAGAGAACCTGATGATACTGATAGATACATTACAAGCCATAGTGGACAAGTATAACATTCCTATAATAGTTACCACACACCCTAGATTTAGAAAAAAACTAGATGAGTTAAATATTAAGTTAGACGATCGCATACATCTATGTAAACCATTTGGCTTCTTTGATTATGTACACCTGCAAATAAACGCTAAATGTGTCATTACGGACAGTGGAACAATAGCTGAAGAAAGTACAATCCTAAAGTTCCCTGCAATCACCATTAGGAACGCCGTAGAGCGCCCAGAAGCCGTAGATGTGGGCAGTTTACTAATTACTGGGGTTGATAAGGAAAACATCCTACAATGCCTAGAAATAGCTAAAGCACCTACTGTTATACCGGTTGACTATAATGTGGACAACTGCTCCGATAGAGTTCTAAATGTTATTCTTGGATATACACCATACGTTAATAAATATGTCTGGCACAAAAGATAAGGACATCTATGATACCCCACATCTTACATTTATATTGGGGCGGTGGTAGGGTATCTTTTTTACAATATCTCACGGTCTTAACATTTAAGACACATAATCCCGATTGGGAAGTATGGCTCTGGTATCCAAAAGAACCAAACAATCAACCACCAGATTGGGCAAGTGGCGAACAATCAACGTCATATATAGGTGATGATTTTTCAGATAAACTCCAGAGTATGTGTGAATATAAAGAGATAGACTTACGCAACATTGGTCTGCCATATCACTTACACGAAATACAGAGGTCAGATTATGTTCGTTGTTATTTACTTTATGAATATGGTGGCGTATGGTCCGACATAGACTTCTTGTTTATTAGACCAATTGATAAATTACTTGAAAACGATTTTAACTATACAATTTCGTATCAAGGCTTTTGGTCAAACGGATTTATAATATCAAGACCGAAGCAACAAGTCATGATAGATCTTATGCAAGAAATCATTAGGCGTATTCGTGTCAATCACAAAGACGACTATCAGTCATTGGGGACTAGAGTTTATGCAAACTTGTTCAAAAATTACGAAACAATGGTACTTAAATATCCAAATGACAAAATATACAATTTACCATCCCAAATCGTTTATCCATATTCACCGGAAACCGATTATGATGGTGTTTATAGTACAGACATAGAAAGAATGTTTTACGGAAACACCGACAAGACTACAAATGAAACTATTGGATTCCACTGGTTTAATGGTCACCCACTTGCTAAGAAATACCAAAACAATATGCGTGACTATTTGGATAATGGTAGTATAGTTAGCAAAATAGTAAAGGAATATTATGTTTTCAATAATAATGCCGATTGACACCAATAGACTAGAACAGTTCAAAATTACCAAACGGGTATATGATAGTTATCCACAAGTTAAAGAGTTCGTTATGCCGACTCGTAGTTATGACGCTGTATTTAAGTATCTTGAAGATAATGACTTAACTAAGAATGTTCGTTTGATACCGTATGAACACGAAATAGGATTTAACCCCAGCAAAGCATTAAATATAGGTGTTCGCAATGCCCAATATGACCAAATTATCATAACAAGTCCTGAAGTAAGGCCATTGACTGACGTTTTACCACAACTAGAAGGATTTATTGGGAAGAATATTGTATGCCAAGTCTATGATGCAAAAGAAGATGGAACATTGGGGATTAGTCTTGTCAATAAGATATATCGTGCCGATGACCCAGGAATGTATTTTTTGGCGATGTTTAATAAATCCGACATTGAAAAGATAAATGGTTGGGACGAAGATTTTATGAAAGGTTATGCCTATGAAGATAACGATTTTGGTGCTAGATGGGTTCGTGCTGGTCTGCCTTTTGAAGTTAATGAAGAAATTAGGGCATTGCATCAGTATCATCCACGCAACGAAACCATACCTAATGGGTTAGTCACAAATCAACAAAAGTTTTATTCTAACACAGATTCTAACATTACATACTGCAAAAACGGCATTTCAATGTTATAATAGCCACATACGGGCTAAGAAAGCAACCATGGACTATAAGGATATAATCAAAGGCAAGCGATTAGCTAAAACTGAAGATGACAAAGAAGAAGCACTGGCCAATGATGTAAAGTCTATTTCTGACGCTCTCAAAGAGCCATTAGACGTAGTTGTTGAAAACCTAAACTTAGATAAATTATCTGAAGCAATAAGTTCACTCACTAAAGTTACTGGTGCTAAGGGTGACAAAGGCGATAAGGGAGACAAAGGCAATAAGGGTGATAAAGGACTTACTGGTGACAAGGGCGACAAGGGTGACAAAGGTGATACTGGCCTAGACGGATATTCACCAATTAAAGGAACTGATTATTTTGATGGAAGCAAGGGCGATAAGGGTGACAAAGGTAATACCGGTGCAAAAGGCGACCAAGGTGCTAAGGGAGATAAGGGTGACAAAGGTGATCAAGGTGAACAGGGTTATCCTGGACAAAATGGTCGTAATGGCACGAACGCTCACGAATACTACCTACCAATGGCCAAACCTGACGTACTTGGTGGTATCAAACTAGGTACTGGCCTTACAATAGATGAACAAGGTGTCGTATCTGCATCCGGTGGCACTGGTAGTGTTGACTCAGTAGTGGCTGGAAATGGCATTACAGTAGATAACACTGACCCAGCAAATCCAATCGTAACGAACTCTAAACCAGACCAGACTGTTGCTATAACAGCTGGAACTAATATTACGTCGGTAACTGGAACTTATCCAAACTTCACAATAAATGCAGACACACAAGGTGGTTCTTATACATTACCAACTGCCTCGGCTTCTACATTAGGTGGTGTTAAGGTTGGAACTAGATTATCAATAGATGGAAATGGAGTTCTTAGTGCAGATGCACAAAGTGGTAGTGGCGATGTTTCAGGACCAACGGGAGCAGTAGATAGTAATTTTGCAGCGTTTGATACTACAACTGGGAAACTTATTAAAGATTCGGGCAAAAAAGCAGCTGATTTTATGGCGGCTGGTTCTATCACACAATATACAGATGAGATGGCACAAGACGCAGTAGGAAACGCAGTAGGAAATGGACTTGACTACGATGACGCAACAGGCGCAATAAGTGTTGATGAAACAGAACTATCCTTGCCTTTCTTAAAACTAGACCAAAGCACTCCTCAAACAGTTCAAGGTAGACCAATACTTGATGATGGATTACAACTAGGACTTACTCCAACAATAGGTGATGCTTCAATCGGTAAACTTTACTGGGACGTAGATTGGAAAACGCCAGTAGTAGAACTAGAAGATGATGTTAGATTACAAGTAGGTCAAGAAACAATGGCTTATGTTTACAATGGAACTGCCTCGACTATCGGTCAAGGTAAAGTCGTTTATACTTCAGGAACTCAAGCAGGTGTCCCAAGTATCTCACTAGCACTCGGAGACGCAGACGCAACATCTAATGTTCTAGGCGTGGTTACTTCAACGACAATAGCACCAACAGAATATGGCTATGTAACGATTAGGGGACACGTCAACAATATGGATACGGACGCTTGGGCGTTAAATGATGTCCTTTACCTGAGTGCTGATACTGCTGGTATGCTCACAAACGTAAAACCTAACACAGGTGATTATGATATTAGAGTTGGTAGGGTGATGTTAAAGAACGCCACTACTGGACGTGTATATATAAATATAACGAGAGAATATAAAGTCGGGGCTGTTTCTGCTGGCTCAGGAGTAGAGATGTTCCCAGACGACACCACTATAACAGCATCGGGTGCGCAATCAACCTATCCAATTAAAACTCTCTCTAAAACCCCAATAACCACAACTGAAGATGTCGATACGATTACAATGAATAACTCTACAGTAATGTATGGAACTTATCTAAACACTGCACCAATAGGCAAAACAACTATTGCTGGTGGTGTATGGGAGTTCAATATATGGGCTGGCGTGTCAAGCGCAATAAACGTAACTTCGCTCACACAAACAGTTAATCGTGTAAGGGTAGAAGCTGGAACAGTTACAACCACAGGAACAGCTGGAACTACTACAAGGACAGCCACGGCTTCAACAGGAACACCTTTTGCACCGACAAAAATAGATGTAGGTGGAACAATAGATTCAGATTCATTCTTACAAACCACAACTGGACTCTTTAGGATAGCCTCAATCGTTTCAGATACAGAGGTAACAATAACAGTCCCAGCAACTTATAATAATCAAAGTGCAGTAGCCTTCTCAGTCCATAAGAAACTATTCGGAGTAACAACTGGTGAGATAAATAACGTCGCTACTGTTGGAACTCCGTGGACTGGACTTCAACTTTATAAAGTTTCTACTGTTCAGGGAGCATTTACAGTCCTAGCAACCGATACCCTAGCATCAGCCTTCTTCGGAGTATCAAACGGTTCAAGGTCAGTCTACTTCTCACACAACGGCACGACAAGATATTCACACTTTTCAACCCCACTAGCAACATCACACAATGACCTATCGGGACTTCAGGGAGGCGCAGCGTCAGAGTATTATCACATGACATCTGCTCAAAATACTGTAATAGGCAACACTTCTGGAACTAATACAGGCGACAACGCAGCCAACACCTCTATCGTGGCTACTAAACTAGATGACTTTGCCACACCAGATAATAATACTGACCTTAACGCCAATACGACTAATCACGGACTACTCTTAAAAGCGACTGCCCCTGCGTCTGGTCTATATAACTATGTTGGTATTACTAACGGTGAAACTGTCTATTCTAATAAAGCCTTATTCAACGCCACAGCACCATCTACACAAGCATTTGGTGATAACGCTGCTGTTGGAACTGCTGCTGAGGCTGCTAGACAAGACCACAAACACGCTATGATGGCTGCCCCTACGTCTGTAACTGGTAATGCTGGAACAGTAACAGTTGCCGCCGAAACAGGCGATACTAGTTGCTCGGTGTTATTTGTTACTGATGTATCTGGTTCACTTGCGCCAAAGACAAATACCAATCTGACGTTTAACTCTTCAACTGGCGTATTAACATCGGCTTCGGCTGTTCTTACAACTGCTGATATAAATGGTGGCACTTTAGATGGTGCTACAATCGGTGCTTCAACACCAAGTACGATAGTAGGGACGACGATTACTTCAAATACAGGACTTATGCCAGATGCCAACGATGGTGCATATATCGGACAAGCTGGTACGGCGTTCTCTGACTTATTCTTAGCTGAAGGTGGTGTAATTAACTGGGATAGTGGAGATGCTACTTTGACTCAAGCAGGCGATGTTGTTACATTGGCTGGTGCTGACTTGAAAGTAACTACACCAGGAACTGCATCTACAAGCGTATGTACGATAGATGGGACACAAATACTTACTAATAAAACGATTGATACACCCGTAGTACAAAACTGGGGTGGTTGGGTTGCCGCTAATGAGACTTGGTTGTTTGTATCGGTTGATGACCCAACGGGCATATTTAGAGTTCAGGCTGATGTTACTGCTAAATATAGTGCTGGTATGAGAATAAAGTTTACAAATAATAGTAACATTGTTTATGGAATAATAACCGTAGTTGGTGCTTATTCTGGCGGATACACCAATATAACCTTCCTGCACGAAATAAACCCAGTAAATAATGCTGCCTTACACATTATGACTGATAGTGCTATCACAGTTAATAACTACTCAACAGTAAAAGCACCAGTCGGATTCCCAATGGATACAACTAAGTGGTCAATAACCTATAACGTATATACAAACGCATCTCAAGCATCTGCCGATGCATTTACTTGGTATAACTTGGGCAATAGGACAATAACATTGCCTATTGGAAACTGGGTGATGGATATGTTCATACAAGTGCAGTATGGTATTTCTGCCGATGGTGCTGGAAACAGGTCAATCCTAGCAGCATATTCAACTACCAATAATAGCGATGCACTTGCTAATGCCAGAGGTGCAGCTGTTGTAGCAGAGTATATAAGGCAAGGTTTTGTCTGGCATACTTTCTACACCATTACATCTAAAACAACTCTGTATATTCTATCTCAGATGGAAGTAAAAGTCTCAACAAACACTCTTTATAATAACGGTGTTCAATTTAATGGTTTATGCGGATACTTATAAAAGGAGAATAATATGCCACTAAAAAAAGGAACAAGCAAAAAAGTAATCAGTCAAAATATTAGGACAGAAATGCACTCTGGTAAACCACAGAAACAAGCGATTGCCATAGCTTTATCAAAGGCTGGTAAATCTAAGCGTAAAAAGTAATTTATTGTGATATAATAAACATATCACGGGCAGTTGGAGTAACAAGTGGCCTACAATCTTGGAACAACAGTAACTAGAGTCCAACAAAGAATACGAGACACTGGTTATTCAAGTGCTGAAATCAAAAGTTATATTAACGATACGCAAAATGATGTCTATAACGAATATCGTTTGCCATTTATGCAGGATGTTCAGGCCTATACTTTAACTGCAAATGTATCTGACATCACAAACGGAACAGGCCTACCAACTGATTATGTTCAAGCAATGGACATTACTTTGACATCTAGTGGCCGAGAAAAAGTATTAACCTATATGGATACTCAGACTGTCGATTCAATGTATCCTGACCCAGACGACACGACACGACACCCTGCCAATGTACCAGACAAATGGTATATCTATGCTGATACGATTAAAGTCTATCCAGTACCTAATGACGCATATACAGTATCACTACGCTTCTATAAGAAACCTACCGAACTAAGCGCTGATGCTGATGTGCCAGAAATACCTAGTGAGTTTCAAGAATTACTAATTATGGGTGCTGCTTACAGAGTTATGCAGGTTAAAGATAATTATGATCAAGCTGCTATCCTCCAAAATAAGTATGACGAAATACTACAAAAACTAGTATTAAAATGTAGTCAACCACAAGTCGGAACACCGGCTAGAATGAGGATAAATAGATATGGCCTGGGCAAAAAGAACTTCTAACACTATCCCATCAACGGGAAGTCCCACAACTAGCTATGAGATAAACGATTATAGTCTAGGTTATAACTCATTTCTGTCTAATGATAAGTTTCCAGTCAAAGATGGTGGCTCAAACTTATGGCGATTGGCACAAGACGCTCGTATTAACACTTTGGGAGAATATGGTACTCGTAAAGGGTTTGATTATTACTCTGCGGCTGCTGGAGCAACTGAAAACGACAAGATAGACTCAACTGCTGGTGCTGCAAGCCAATCATTCAACAATACGACAAGACTCGCCCAAATATTTACTTCAACAGTAACGCAACGACTTGATAAGATAGAACTTAACCTAAAGAATGCCGCAAGTGCCACTGGTACGATAATTGTTGAGATTTGGAGCGATGCAACAGGTGAGCCAGGTATATTACTAGCAACATCATCAATCGCATCATCGGCACTTAGTTCAACCTATGCCTACATAACGGCTAGATTTGCTGAAGCACCTGCCCTAGTTACATCAACTGATTATTGGATTGTAGTTTATACACAAGGTGTAGCATCAGGTTCATATAGTTGGAGTAGCACAACAGCCGAGACGACAGCATTATCATCAACCGACTCTGGCATTACTTGGGCAACTAATACATTTGCTCTTAACTTCAAAGAAACTTACGCCACAAGTGGTGGGGTATTAGGGTTACATCGTGCTTATAAAGCCGATGGTACAAAGGTTACTCTATTCGCAAAAGGGACTGTTCTATACTCAGTCAACGATACTACCGGTGCATTAACCGAAGTAAAGACTGGTTTGAGTTCTAGCGCTACATATTATAGATTTGTTACCGTGAACGACATTGTGTATTACATCAACGGATACGATGGACTTCGCAAATGGGACTTCACCACTGAATCACAGGTTAGTTCTACTAACTACTCACTAATCTGTTCACACAAAGGTCTGTTATTCCTTGTGCCTACACTAGATACAACGGCTTTGGTATATTCCAACTTTGGGGAGTATGAGATATTTACTTCCACCGACTTAATCTATGCTGATTCACCAAACACAGGCGACCCAATTACTGCCTTAATGCCACTAAACGGATACTTGATTATCAGCACGCTAAACAACAAGTTTATTATATCCGGCAATGACAATGCTACTTTCTCAATAGATGAAGCACCAGACCAGAAGGGAACTTACTCTCAAGAAACCTTATGTTCAGATGCTAATTCAATTTACTATCTATCCGACGATGGTGTTTATCAATCCAACGGCTCAGAAGCTAAACTTCTAAGCACTGACATCTATCAAGAGATTGTTGATCTACCAAATAAGGACAAATCCTGTATAATAATCAACAAAGGCCGACTATATTTATGGGTTACTTTAAGTGCTGATACATTTAATAGTAAATGCTATGTGTTCTCGTTGAATTATGGTGATTCCGGTGGAACTACGGAAAGTTACGACACTAACGCTTTTGTCAGTCGTGCAGTTACTGGGTTCAGAGATGGTGACAAACTAATAGTCGGAAGTTCAAGACTTGGGCAGGTTTATTATCAGGAATTAAGTTCAAATGACTATTCTAACTTAGGTGGTTTAATAAACTTTGAACTTAGAACTCACTATATGATTGGCGCATCACCTGCTGTCTTAAAAGAAATTAGGGACTGGCAACCTAGATTTGGCTGTCAGAGTGGAAATTATACGATTAGTTGTGAGTATGCTTATGACCTTAGAAACAACTGGACTGTCTATGACACGCCTAACGTACAGGGTTCTGGTATTACTTACGGAAGTGGTATTACCTACGGAAGTGGTGCAGTTTATGGAACTTCTGCTGAAACGCAATCTGGCCTATACATACCAGGTGAATACAGGCGTTTTGCTATTAGATACAAACACTACGCAACTAGGCAACCACAGAAGTTCTTGGGACACACACTGGTTCTACAAACCAGAAGGATACGCTAATGCCGTTTCGTCCGATTATAACGACTAACTCAACCGTTCAAAATTACGGCCAACTTAACGATATGGTTCGCTCACTCAACAAAGAACAACAAGTAAAGGTATTTAACGGCTCTACCGGCAGTCCTGCTGTGATAATAGGCAAATATGCCATTGGAAAGTATGGACTAGTTATAAGCGACGACAGTGGGGTTAGACGCATTTTGATAGGTCAAGCACCTGATGATGGACGACCTGGCACTTGGGTATCTAAAACTGGAGTTGACGTTATTACCGAATTGGAGGCATAGTATGACCGACCATCGCAAGTTCCTACTAGATTCAGACTACTCAATGGACAAAATAGTCTATATGACGAGTGGTAGTGTCAGTGTCCCCAATACGACATCTGAGTTTCCTGGTATAACGATTGCTCACGGATTACCATTTAAGCCATTAGCAATTTTACAGTGGTCTAATACTTCTGATTTTGCAATTACTAATGAGTTTAGAGATGCCGATTATGTGTCAACTATAAACACTACTCTTGCTGGTCAATACTATGCTGTTCATGCGAACGCAACAAACATTCTAATAGACAAATATAATTTATCGGGCGCAACTAAAACTCTTTATTATAGAGTGTTTTGTTTTCAACCTAGTGATGCAAGTGAAACAAGCGTAGTCCCAGCAACGGAGAATCAAGGTAGTAATTTTGTTCTAAATACTGACTATAACTATATGAAATTATTTCATGCTGGAATATTAACATCTGTATCTCCAACTTTTTCGCATAATCTAGGCTATGTGCCAAGAGTGCAGATATGGGAACAAACAGGAACTACGACATCAAGAAACATATCTGGTCAAGAGATAAGTATTGCCGCACAATCTACTGGTGTCCATATAACAGATACGCAAATAGTTTGGTTGAATCCTACCACATACGATAAAATACACTTCAGGTGTTATTTAGATGAGTAGACCAGCTAAATATATTATGAGTTCAGATTACGCTACTATTGCTAATGATAGTGAAACTGTTACGATTACCGTAGCGATACCAGCCACTTCAATAACTGCTGGAACACCTCAGGTCTTTACTGGGTCTGGTATTGTAGGTTCAACAGGTTCACCGATTGAATATGATATAAATTATCCACTATCTACTCGCAGGTGGAAAAGTAACGCATTCTTCTTTGTAGAAAACGCCTCGTCTGCATCACAATATCAGGGCGATATTAACGTATATAAAAGTGATGCTACAACAGTAACAGTCCAAGTCGTAGTATTTTATGGCGGTCCAAGTGCGTCAGTTACTAAGACTGCTAGAACAGTTACCGTAAGAGTAAGAACATTTGTTCCACCCTTTTAACATTGACAAATAGTTAAAAGTGTGATTTACTGTTAGTATGAAACCATTATTGATTTCGTCAATAACAATACTCAGTCTAGTAGTTGGTTCTGTTATTATTACGAGTGCCAATTTAACTGAAACTATACCAGTAGATTATAAAGGTTATAACGAGACTAAGATAGTTACTGATAATACGCAGTTCTATGAAATATTACCAATAGCCACCCAAACTAAGATTGATAACATCGTAACTGAGACTGATATTGTCTATCCTACTCTACAAGATTTAATGTATAGTCAGATACCAACACAGTTTCAACTTCAGAAGTTACTTTATAGATTAAAATATAAATACCCTGAAAGATTTGAGCCAGAGGTTATTGAGGACTCATTCCAGAGAGTTATATCAAGGTTTGACCTGTCTAAACCAATTCCTGCAACCGTCATTGACCAAATATCCCCTACTTTTGTTTGGTAATTCAATATTGTTGTATTGTGTTTTTAGTGTTATAATTCAGTTATACATGGGCTATCTGGAAGTAATATGGCCACAGCACGCACACTCGACCAAATCATCGCAGAGTTAAACCCAACTTATCAGCCTCAGATTCAATCTATTCAGAGTCAACAGGCACTAATTCCAGGACAAATCCAAACAGCCGAGACTGCTCTAGGTGCTAAACAGCAGTCGGCATTCGGTGATATTCTATCAGGCGCAAGACGACGTGGCACTGGTATTGCTTTTGGTGGTATTCCACTAAGTGAACAGGCTAAATATACAGCCACAGAATATATGCCAGCTTTGGCAAACTTAAGAACTGCCGGAACACAACAGGCAACTTCAATGCAAGATGCTATTAACGCTATCAATGAGCGACGTGATACTGCTGCACAAAATATCTATCAGACAGAACAAGATAGATTGTTTACAGAACAAGAAAACGCAAGAAATCGTGCTGCGACCTCTGCATCTGCATTTAACCCTACAAACTTCGCCGACTATTTTACAAAAGCAACTGAGGCTTCTAAACCATACTACGAATATGATGCCACTAAAGGATATAACTTCAAAGATGCTGTCGGTACACCAATAACTGCTATCCAATTTGCTAATATGACCGGCACTCCGGTACAACAACTACTTAAGGATATGGCGGCAAAAGGTGATCGTAACGCTAAAATAGCACTCAACATTGTAAATAGTAATGGCGAGTTCACAAATGCTCCAGCAGAAATGAAACCACTATTAGAAGCAATCGGAGCGACTGGAACTTATACTCAACCATTTGTATCTGGCTCTACACAAAGTGTTGGCAGAAATATCGCTACTAGTGCATTAAAACGAACTCCAGCAGAATCATATATGGCTAAACTATTTGGGCTACCACAGATGGGGAGATAATATGGATTGGCAAGAACAATACAAAGCACCAACAAATATACCTACCAATATGACTGCCAGTAAGCCGACGTTTAACACATTACAAGAATATCAGGCATACCAAGACCAAATTAAGGCAAGTCAACCACAACCTACTACAAAATCTAAGAACTTCTGGCTTGACCAAATCTCAACTGCTGGTGGTATTTTAGGTGGTATCGGTGGTTCATTTATCGCTCCAATCGCAGGAACGGCTGCTGGTGCTGGTGCTGGTTCAGCACTTGGCGAAGCTATCGAAAACCTTATTATGGGCGAAGATGTTGGCAAGAACGTACTAAAAGAGGGCGCACTTGGAGCATTATTCGGTGCTGGTCCTATTAAACTAGCTAAAGGTGCTGTTGCCGGAGCTGGCTCACTACTTAAGGGTGCTGGGTTATCCGTTGCTAAACAGGCTGCATCTAAGGCGGCTATGACACCCATTAAACAATTGGTTGGCAAGGGTGTCGGCAAAACTATTGGAACATCACTAGAAAATAAAGCCACTACTTCACTACTAAAATTAACTACACCACAGACAAAGAAGTTATTAGACCAGGGCATAGACCCAACTGACTTAGCTAAAATTGCCGCTAAGTTTGGTGGGAGTGCTGATGAAATTATAGGAGCAACTGGTAAGGGTGGTCCATTACAAGCTACTATTAAGAGTCTTGAAGAAGGCATACAGGGTGTTGCTAGAACAACTGGTTCAAATATTCGCATAGATGCAATCGACATAATTAAATCACTGAAAAAAGAAGCTAAGGTTATTAGTAAAGAATTAGGTGGTGGAGCAAGACTTAATCAGATAAATAAGATAATTGCTGATGCTGAATCTAAATATGCCAAAGGCATAACAGTTACAGATGCTCTTAAAACCTTAAGGACTGCAAATGCTAAGTTTGGAAAATCGATACTTGATGATACTGGCGATGCTGTGGCTACTGCCGCACAGAAATTAGAGGCTAATACATTGAGAGATGCACTAAAGACCAGATTCCCAACTATCGCCAATGGGCTAGATGACCAGTCTAAACTTATCAATTTACGAGAGATATTAGGTCGCACAAGAGCCGTAGAAAAAACGAGCGGGTTCAAACTCGGTAAATTTGATGTAACAAAACCAGGAACTTGGGTAGACCTATTAGTAAACTCACGACCAGTTTCTAAAGCTATATTGAATAGGGGAACTGGTCAGACAGTAACAGCTACTCCGATGATCGGTAACTCAATAGGTGGCATTGCCACTAGAATAGGTGGCGTAGGCGCACTCAATGGGTTGGCGAGTCAAGGTGGTCAATTACAAAATAATTCTAATAGTACAGATATGACTAACGCTACTACAAATATGATAACAAATGTTCCTAACATGGACTCACAATACACCCAACAGCCTCAAACTTCAAGCCCATACCCTCGTGAGGCCTTGTTATATGACCTACAACGAGACCCAACCAATGCTGCTAAATATATAGATTACTACAATCAAATAGCCACTATATATGGTGGTACTGATACGACTAATAAATATAGTTCTGTCATATCCGGTAACATATCAGATTACCAATCATCACTGGACGAACTGAGTAACTTAGCTAATGCTATATCTACCGGTAGCGGAACAGTTGATCCTATTATGGGACGACTACGCTCAATGAATCCTTATGACGTTGACCAACAGACCTTACGGGCTATGATTGATAAAACTCGCCAAATTGTAGGTAAAGCACTTGAAGAGGGTGTCCTACACAAAGAAGACGAAGAAAAGTATAAGAAGATTCTACCTACGACTGCTGATACAAAAGAAGTGGCCATAAACAAAATAAATATGATTACGGCACAGTTAAATGCAAAAATGCAAAACTATGCTTCATTAGTTGGTGCTGGCAACACGACATCTAGCACACTAGAAGACGCATTATTACAGTCACAGAATCAATTAAATTATAATAATACAGGGAGTTACTAATATGGCAACAATAACAGTTTCATTACCAGCAGACGGCGACACAGTTGACGCAGCTGATTACAACACACCGATCACTACAATAGTAGGTGACTACAACGGTGGAATTACAAACGACAATATCTCAGCTAGTGCTGCGATTGTTAGTTCTAAACTAGCAGGGGAAATAACTAATGATAAGATATTAACTAACCTACTTGGCAAAGTATTCTATACATCAAACCAAACTACGATAACATCTGAAGTAGATTTAACTGGATTATCTGTAACAGTAACTGTTCCTGCTGGTGGACGATATGTTAAAATATCAGGACTATTATCAGGTGTTGCTGGAAGTAATGCTAATAATAAAGCAGTTCTGACAATACAAGAAGACGCAACAGTTCTAGGCTTCAGCTATTTATGGTTGTCAGATGTATACGCTTCGTCATTATATTGTATATGCGTATTAACTCCAGCCCAAGCTGCTGCTGGTTCTCA
>Ga0247841_10005841_pt1 | contig 19547 bp, 22 predicted proteins | sample LaCruzMarch2015__2_FD_192410 | JGI IMG/M metagenome (GOLD analysis project Ga0247841, IMG submission 192410) | Freshwater microbial communities from meromictic Lake La Cruz, Castile-La Mancha, Spain - LaCruzMarch2015_18m | ecosystem: Environmental > Aquatic > Freshwater > Lake | place: Spain... | reverse complement strand
CATTTTAATATCCTGTCAAAATAAAGTAAAATCAATGTTAAACCGTAAATAAACCTTAGTATTTTTATGCTTCAAAGCAGGGAAACTTATTTGCCAAAAAACGTCCATTGTTAATTACTGCTTACATCATATCGGGATAGACCCGTCGTACACCGAGAACGTGATCTATCGCTCCTTTTATTCCGATCTTATAGCGATCACCTTCGTAAACTTCCACATAATCTTCTGAAATGAATTCCTGGATATTAGATATATCTCCAGTGTTTTCTATTTCTTCGATGTATCGTCGAATAATTGTTTTATTATCAAATTTTTCCATATCTATCTTAGTCATTTATTTGCATAGCCCATAACGTGTGGCCGCTAAACGCATACAAAGGTGCCACCTTTGAAAAGCATGGATAACGCTGGTTTTATTGCGATTTAGCGGCATGTTATGGGGGGTTATTTTTTTTGTGGCTGGAATTATTTCATCCTTTTCTCGATATCCATACTCTGATGCAGAATTCTGACAATTAAGATCGTATCGTCTTCATGTTGCTTATAAAAGACCACATGAGACTTTACTTTTGTTGACCTATATCCTTCTTTAATATAATCAATTGATCTTCCAAGAGGAGGATTTGAGGAGATGAATTCTATTTCATCAATAATCAAATTATAATATCTGTCCGCTTGTTCAAGCGACCATTTTTGTTTTGTATAAGACCAAATTTCTTCAAGATCATTAACAGCTTCATTTGTAAACCTGTACTTGGCCATACCTACAATTGCTTCGCGTGAAGTGATTTTAAGTGATTCTTTACATTAAAATCATGCGCAATTCCACTTTTTTCACCTAGTTCAAGGGCAGATTTTATTGCTTCAAGTTTTCTCTCCTCCTGTTCCAGTAATCTTAATCCTGCCCGAATGACCTCACTTGCAGAATGGTACCTTCCTGATACTACTTTTTTTGAGATAAAGCTCTCAAAATGATCGCCTAATGATATTGATGTGTTCTTGCTCATAATAATTGATTTTTTACAAAAGTACCAAATATTGGTACTAAAAGCAAGCTTTTTTTAAATAATCCCACATAACGTCTGGCCGCTAAATGCAGCAAAGGCAGCGCCTCAATGAGCATGAATCGGTCGGTTTTGTTGCGATTTAGCGGCATGTTATATGCGGTTTTTCGTTTAAAAAAAGCGGGTTATAACTTGATTGACAGGTGTAACTGTCCCCCGAAACCTAGTTCTACAATTTTTTGTAGTGTTGAAATTCGTGCCTCTTTGATATTATTTTCAATTTTAGAAATATAGGACTTGGTTGTTCCTACCTTGATAGCAAGCTCTTCCTGTGTCAAACCTTTTTCAAGTCTGGCTTCCAGAATCAAAGCGCCAATTTTAAAGTTCTCATAACCTGATTCAAGTTCATCCCTTTTTTTTGTTCCAGGTTTGCCATAGTGTTTGTCCTTAAATTGGCTAAGTGTCTGTATATTATCTTTTTTCGTTTTCATATTCTTTTTTTATTTTAAGTGCTTTTTCTATTTCCTGTTTAGGAGTCTTTTGAGATTTCTTTTGATATCCATTTGCCAAGACTACCAATTGGCCTTGGTCAAAAAAACAGAAAATTCGAAAAATATCACTGCCTGACTGAACCCGGATTTCATAAAGACCATCTGTATCTTCAATATTCTTGAGATATGTTTCAGGAATTCACCGTAACTCTTCAATTAAGTCAAAAGTCCAGATAATCTTATCTTGCACTTTGGCTCGCTGTCGTACAAAGAAATTTTCAAAGTAGTCTTTGTAAAATATGATTGTTCTCTGTTTCTGCTTTTCGATCATAATGCAAAGATACGAAATGTTGTCCCAAAGTGAAACATTTTATTTCATGATTTTATAAAGCGTTGCCAGATTGGTAATCGTATTTTCAAAATCGCATATAACGTGCCGCGCATAGCCGTTGCAAACGAGCATTTTTAATAAGCATGTAAAAAGCTGGCATTGTAACGGTTATGCGCATGTTGGCTGCCGTTAAGTTTTGTTCCTTGATTTACCGTTCAACCTTTGGGCTCAAAGGAGGAATTGAAGATCAACAGTTTTTCCCAATCAATACTACCATCTTCTCTACAAAAATCATCTAAAAATTCTTTTGTTAATCTATTGACAAGATTTCCGTAAGATGTTTTGAATTCGTTGTTTTTTTCTGCGGCTTCGTGGCCTAAAGGTTCAATGATTTTGATATACAAATCAGGCTCGCCAGAAATTAATTCCCAAAAGCGTTTACCACACTTTTTGTAATAATTTCCTTTTGATTTGTATTCACTTTGTTCTCTGGATTTCCCATAGCAACATCCGTTGACGCAAATAATTGAGCCTTTCCCACCAGAGGTAGACAATCGTTTTCTTGCGGAATCGAATTGATCGATCATTTTTTTGATCTGGCTGTCATTTCCCCAATTTGGCCCGGATTTAATGGATACAAGGTATCGATGACCACCTTTATCGAAATCAAGATCCATGCCTTCAATACCAGCCTTTCTTCCCTTATACACAGAATCGTTAATGAAAATAGCAAGTCTTTCTAACCAGTTACCAAAAATCCCTTCTTCACTTGATGAAAGATAGGCGTCTAATATACCTTCGACTATTTCATTGGCCGATGAAACATTTTTTGCTTTGAAAAGGTACGGATTCTTTGATTTTAGAACTTCCTTTAGTTTAATCCCATTTACAATATCTAAACGTTTCTGATGAAACTCTCCAATGTTCTTCTCAACGTACTGAGTAACGCTTTTTAGGTTCAGTTTTTTCATATTTTGCAGTTGGCTCTAATAAATATAACTCGACAGGACTAACCTGTTTATTTACCATGTCAAAATATTCAGGAACAATATCAATCCCGACTGAATGCCTTTTCATCCTGTTAGCAACAATTAAAGTTGTTCCTGAACCCATGAATGGATCTAAAACCGTATCATATTCTTTTGTGAAAAGTTTGATGAACCATTCAGGCAATTCTTCTGGAAATGCTGCACTGTGGTTTTTATTACTACATTCAGTTGCCAAATGCAAAACGTTTGTTGGATATGCTTTTTCTCTTTCCAACCAATTTGAAATATTCTTACCAAATCCGCTACCAACCTTCGAATTATCTCTTATTTTATCTGTATTGGAAAGATTTTTTAATCTTGTTTTGGCCCAATCGCCCATTGGAACCATTACTTCTTCCTGGTACATGTTGAATTTTCGATCCTTGTTAAATTGAAGCAGCCTTTCCCATGAATCACGAAAACGATTCGGCCATTTTCCAGGATAACTATTTTTTTTATGCCAAATGAATTCTTCTGTCCAGAGCCAACCTTGTTTTCTCATTTCTAAGATGAGTTCCATTACATATGTACTTCTCTCACCCTCAACAACTTTCTCTTTAATATTAAGGATGAATGTACCCGTTGGTTTAAGAACCCGGATAAGTTGTTCCGAAATAGGTAAAAACCATTCAACATATTTGTCGTGATGAATTCCCCCATAAGTATCCTTCCGTTGATCGGCATAGGGTGGAGATGTAACAATAAGATCGACAGAGTTTTCCTCCAATATTTCGAGCTTCTCTTTGCAATCACCTAGGTATAAATCTGTCCGAATTTCCATATAACCTCCTCTATGATTACAAAGTTACTACTTTATTGAAAGGTTCCTGGCATTGTTTGTAACTTGTAACGACTTGTTGTTCTCCTTTAATGGCAGCCAACGAGTGGCCGCTAAACGCATCAAAGGCAGCACCTTAATGAGCACAAATTGGCCGGTTTTGTTGCGATTTAGCGGCATGTTAGGGGGCGTTGCTATTTTCTTTTAGAATATCTCATCACTTCGTTTACTCGTAAGTATTTTAATATCAATGAATCATTTGTGATTTTAGTGACTAACATTTTGTCTTCAATATTTTTACCTGAATAAGTAATCAAGGTATCTGCACTAATTGAATATTTATACCACAAGTTCGGATCGGGATAATATATTGAATCAGAATATATTCCGAAGGTAGCATTTAAATTCGTATCTGTTCCCCAAGCACCTTGAAGCAATGAAATATTGCTTTTTGTTAGGATCAAATTTGTACCAGGTCCTGACTTAATTCCATTTTCATTCAATGTGTTACAACTATTGCAAAGTGCTAAAAGCACAAGAACACTCAATTTCAAGGTTAAGGAATTTTTCATGATTGAGAGTTCCATTAATTCTATTAGTTTCTTTTATAATGCCCCCTAACGAAAAATAATATGCGTATGTTGCGGGATTTCAAGGCACTACCGTTTCAAAATAGCACAAATGAAACTTTCTTGCACAATGTTTCAACCTACCACAAAAGCCCGCAATTATCGCATATTATATGTTATAAGCATTTATTTATCTATTATTCAATTAGTTAGTTCAGAATCGTTATTATTTAGTTTTACCTTTTTTATTCGGTTTATCACTTTCAAGTTTTTCTTTTTTAACTATTTCCTTTTTTTCATCATTTTTTCTTTTTTCCAATTCTTTGGCTGTTTTAATAGAAAGTTCAACTAATTCGTTCGTTTTTTTCTTTATTTCGGATTTACTATCATTTAATTTTTTATTTTTGATTTCGAGCGAATTTTTTAGTTCGTTTATATCCGAAATTTCTTTCAATGTTTCATTTACTTTTGTTTCAAGTAAATTTGCCAAACCTTGTAAATCACTACTTTCATAATAGTTGTTTTTTGAAAGTTTTTCAAGTTTCTTTTTTGCGTTTTTAATTCTAATTTCTATTTTTTTCATATTCATGAGTTTAATTAATTTCTTTGAAAAATAATATTATATTTCTTTTAATTTCTTGATAAAATTATCATAAATGCCAACTATTTCGCTTTTAAAATTTTCATCGTTCAAATGAGTTTTCATAAAAGCGTCACTGTCTTCTTTTTGTCCATCGGGTAAAACCAAACCAATTGGAAATGCTTCGCAATGGATACATTTTTCTCTTGAAAGTTTTTTAACTTCTTTAAAAACCAGATTATGACCGAACTTTTCGTCTTTTTTGTCAAAAGTGCTTCCGCAGCAGGTTACAAATATCAATTTATTGATTTTGCTGATGTGGTTATTAACAAAATTCTTTAAAGGTACAATAAGTTTCCCCATCCAAATTGGACCACAAAGTATAACACTGTCGTAATCCTCAACTTTGTTTTTTAGTTTTGTGTTACCAAAGTTAAAACTCATCAACATCAGATAATGAGCGTTTAAGCGTGGTTTAATTTCTTCGATTTCGCAGTTCAAATCAGCAGCTATTTTGTGTGCCAAAAATCTGTTGCTATTTTTGTGAGAATAAAAATAAACTATTGTTTTCATTCCTTTTTTCACTTTGATTTTGTGTAATTATTTTGATTTGTTTAAAAGTGCAGTACCGACTAATGCAAACCAAATTAATGATAATATTCCACCAATCATTGCGAAAATCATTGCTTCATCAATCGAACTAATAAAAGAAGAAGTAATTTCAAAAACTGCAAGAAACGAAAAAGCAATTATTCCGATTATCCCGACAATTTTTTTCAACAAGCGGCTTTTTAAAATTATTACCGAAAAACAAATACTTGCAATTTGTCCGATAAAAAAACCGGGGAAAGTTCCGGGTGTATGACTTGCACCTTTCGCAAAAAGAGCTTCACCTGCCGAAATCAAAGCAATTTTTTCAGTTTCATTTACAATAGAATATTTTTTTGCTAATTCTAAAAAAGCAAACGAAGCATTATCGGCGAAAAATATTGCATAAGAAAGTATTATAAGCAATAAAGCAAACCCTGAAAAAACGGGCATTTTTTCTTGATGTAGTCCAAAAAGAGCGAAAAAAACCGGAATTAAAAAACAAATTCCTACTATATTTATTAATCCCATATAACGCATTGCCATAAACCAGTTTCTGTTATACATTTCATATAAATCAGCAATGCTACGTAACTCTGGTGCACCGTCGGGCAAAGCAGTTAGAAATATTTCGGTTAGCATTGTTAATAATGCAAGAAAAACAGATATTCCACCTATTTTATAAAAAATTTTCCATTGTTGTTCTTTTGTTTTCATTATAATAATGTTTTTGATAATTCGTTTAAAGTATTTTCTTCAATATCTGCGATATTCGTATAAATTTCACTTGCAATTTCATAAACCGAGCCATCGGTTTTAATAATTAATACAATTCCACCATAAAATGCTCCAAGCGAAAGAAAACCAAGTAGGCAAACTAAAATATTTCTCATTAGTTTTAAATGTTTCATGTTTTTTTTTGCTTATAACTCACTTATAACACCTGTCGGAGAAGTGCTGCTGAGCGTCTCTGGAAAGGTGTATAGGGGAGGGGATGTAGCGTGTTATATATTTTGCTATTTGGAGGCGCATGGTGATGGCCGGTTCATAAATCATCGAGCGGACTGCGGATATGCTGAATGCTTCGTGTACTGACATGGGTGTAAATTTCAGTCGTTTTCGTACTGCGGTGTCCCAGAATCTCCTGGATGTAACGAATGTCAACCCCCGATTCGTGTAAATGTGTCGCATAACTGTGCCTTAACCAGTGTAAAGTTACTGGTTTTTTAATATTAGCCAAACGAACTGCCTTTTTTAATACCTGCTGTAAACTCCGCTCATCATAACGCTCCCCGGTCACAACCCCTTCAAACAACCAGGTCCGTGGCCGGTAAAGTTTATAATACTCACGCAATAACTCAATGTTCTTCATGGAAATCGGCACCACCCTGTCCTTGTTCCCCTTCCCGCTGCGAATCACCAAAATCCCCCGCTCACTATCTATGTCGGCCGGCCGGAGGTTCAACAATTCTCCCCTGCGCAACCCGCATCCATATACAGTGCTCAGCATGGCCCTGTGTTTGACGTTCCTCAGTACCCCGAGAATCTTTTTCACCTCCGGCTTGCTCAGTACATTGGGTAGCTTGTACACCGGCCGCGGCCGCTGCAACTGCCCCTTCTCCACTTGCTGATTCAGCATCTCCCGGTAAAAAAGTTGTACGGCATTCACGAGCTGGTTCTGATAGGAGTAGCTTAACTGCCTGGGTATGATAAATTCATTGGTAAATCGCTGGATACCGTTGCCCAACAGATCAGTGGCACACTGCGGCTTGATGAACCGCAAAAACACTGTGACCATCTCGGAATAGGTTCGCACGGTTGAATGACTGTACCTCCTAAACAATAACCAGTTCCGGAACTGTACCATCAGTTCTTTGTCAACAGCATCAAGCGGTGGTAAGTTCCCCGACCAGGAACTTCGGCCGACACCGCCGGTTTTGCGTTCCGTAACAGGGTAAACATGGTATTCCGGCAATCGACCAAAAAGAAGCTTCAAGGCCTCCTTGTTCTCTTTGGTGCCGGGAACCACCCAGCAGCGCAATCCGGAATGCCAGTGTCCACCCTGTAGCTTCGCCAGCTGACCGGCTAGAAACCTGTCAAACCTGAAGTATAGACATACAGAGGGAGACCCTTTCACCAAATCTGTGCTTACCCCAACATCCTTTTTCATACTGCTTAATCAGGAAAAAGGGCAAAAGGTAAACTGTGTAACTCATATCATGCTTTGATTTTCAAATGTTTCTTCCTATCTTTGCACCCCCATTTTCAACAGGGTGGAAAATGAAAGCTGTTCTTTATGCTAATTCCCTGAAATTAAATGTATTGTTAAACCCGGTTGGTGCGCTCGCACCGCCACAAAGCAAAATTGAATGACTCCTGAAGAAACGAATGAAAACGTGGAGCAGAATGCTGAACCCATTGTTGAACACATTGTAAACACCGAAACCGAAGCCGCCCAGGTGGAAGAGGTTGTTGCAGAGACTGTTGCAGAGATTGTTGCAGAACCTGTTGCAGAGATTGTTGCAGAACCTGTTGCAGAGATTGTTGCAGAACCTGTTGCTGAAGTTGTTTCAGAACCTGTAGTAGAAATTGTTACCGAAGCTGTTGCCGAACCCGTTGCCGAACCCGTTGCAGAACCTTTTGCGGAACCTGTAGCAGCAACACCGGAAAAAAAGAGCAGAAGAACACCTGTTGCCCCTGTATCACTGGCCGATTTTGACTGGGATGCCATTGGAAAGAAACATGAAATCTATTCCAGTGATGAACGCAAAAAGCTGGAAGAGACGTATGACCAAACCCTGCGCGCCATCCAGGATCATGAAGTGATCGAGGGTACGGTAGTCACCATGACCAACCGCGAAGTGATTGTGAACATCGGCTTCAAAAGCGATGGTGTGATTCAGATGAACGAATTCCGTTACAATCCCGAACTCAAGATCGGGGATAAAGTTGAAGTTTATATTGAAAATCAGGAAGATACCAGCGGTCAGTTGTTGCTGTCGCACAAAAAGGCACGGATCCTGAAATCATGGGAACGCATCAACGATGCATACGAAAAACAGGAGATTATCAAGGGTTATGTGAAATCACGCACCAAAGGCGGTTTGATCGTCGATATCTTTGGTATCGAGGCGTTCCTCCCGGGATCACAGATCGATGTGAAACCCATCCGCGATTACGATGTGTATGTTGATAAAGTGATGGAATTCAAGGTTGTGAAGATCAACCACGAATACAAGAATGTGGTTGTTTCGCACAAGGCTTTGATTGAAGATGAACTCGAAGCGCAGAAGGCAGAAATCATCAAGAGACTTGAAAAAGGTCAGATTCTTGAAGGTACCGTCAAGAACATCACCAGCTATGGTGTATTTGTTGACCTCGGTGGCGTGGATGGTCTCATTCACATTACCGACCTCAGCTGGGGCCGTATCAACCATCCTGAAGAGATCGTCAAACTCGATCAGAAAATCAAGGTGGTTATTCTCGATTTCGATGAAAACAAGAAGCGCATCGCCCTTGGTCTCAAACAGCTTACCCCGCATCCATGGGATTCACTGAATCAGGAGTTGAAAATCGGAGACAAGGTTAAAGGTAAAGTGGTGGTGATTGCCGATTATGGCGCATTCGTTGAAATTACAACGGGAGTCGAAGGCCTGATCCACGTTTCCGAAATGTCCTGGTCACAGCACCTGCGTACCGCCCACGATTTCCTCAAGGTTGGTCAGGAGGTGGAAGCAGTTATCCTCACACTCGATCGCGAAGAACGCAAAATGTCGATGGGCATCAAGCAACTCATTCCTGATCCATGGGCCAATATAAAGGAAAAATATCCGCTCAAATCAAAACATACGGCCACCGTTCGCAACTTTACCAATTTCGGCATTTTCGTCGAACTGGAAGAGGGTGTCGACGGGCTTATTCATATTTCCGACCTGAGCTGGTCGAAAAAAATCAAGCATCCTGCCGAATTTACCAAGATTGGTGAAAGCATTGAGGTGATGGTACTTGATGTGGATGTGGACAACCGTCGTCTCAGCCTTGGACACAAGCAACTCGAAGAAAATCCGTGGGATGTGTTCGAGAATGTGTTTGCTGTGGGATCTGTTCATGTTGGAACCATTGTCAGTTTGAGCGACAAAGGCGCCATCGTTGCTTTACCATACGGCGTTGAAGGGTTTGCCCCGCTCCGTCATCTTGGCAAGGAGGATAACACCCAGGCGAAAGAGGAAGAAGCAATGGACTTCAAGGTGATTGAATTCTCAAAGGAGAATAAGAAAATCATCCTCTCTCACAGCAAAATCCACCAGGATGCTCAGTATGCTGAGAAGAACAAGGAGGCCAAAGTCGGTCAGAAAAAGGAAAGCGATACCAAGAAAGCGGTTAAGAAACTCAAGGATAACCTGGAGAAGACAACCCTTGGCGATATCGAATCCCTGGCTAACCTGAAAGCTGATATGGTTAAGGCCGAAAATCTGGCCCGCGATACCAAACCGGCAAAACAGGACCCAGCTGCCGAAGTTGAGCCAACCGAAGAAGAACCGAAGGCTGAATAATCTGTCATGACCTTCTCGTTGACTGTCCTGGGAAGCAATGCTGCCATCCCGGCTAACAACAGAAACCTAAGCGCTCATTTGCTCAATGCAAATGAGCGCTTCTTTTTAATTGACTGCGGGGAGGGAACCCAGTTCCAGTTGCGCAGATACCATATATCCTTCCAGAGGATAAAGCGCATTTTCATCAGCCACCTGCACGGTGATCATTTTTTTGGACTGATCGGACTGCTCCATTCCATGCATTTGCTTGGCCGAAAGGAGGAACTCCATCTTTATGCCCCTGCAGCGCTCCAGCCCATCTTAGATATCCAGATGGAGGCCTCGGAAACCCGGCTTATCTATCCCCTGATTTTTCACTCCCTGCAAATGGATCAACCCGCTCTGGTCTGCGAGGAAGAAAGGATCTCTGTTCACAGCTTTCCGCTGAATCACAGAATTCCCACCTGCGGCTTCGTGTTCCGTGAGAAAAACCCACCCCGAAAGGTGCCGGTTGCACGCTCCTATGCCTATTGCAGCGATACAGGTTATTCTGAAGAGATCATTCCCTTCATCACCGGCGTTGACCTGCTTTATCATGAAGCCACCTTCATGCAGGATAAGGCGATTGTTGCCAGGGAGAAGCTGCATGCCACCGCCATCGAAGCGGCAACCATTGCGAGCAAGGCACAGGTGAAAAAACTGCTCATCGGACACTTTTCTGCCCGCTATGAGGATATTGGTCCTTTGCTTGCAGAAGCCCGGTCGGTATTTCCTGAAACCTATGCAGCCGAAGAGGGAGCGGTGTTGGCCATTTAAATGACGAATGACGATTTTTTCAACCCTGTTACCCTGTTACCTAAAACTTTTCTACCTTTATCATCCTCAACTTAACTTCAAATTTATGAATCGTACATTTATCTTATTCGCCGCAATGGGATTATTTATCGGATCAGTGATCGGACAGGGGACAAACCCCTTTTTCGAAGATTGGAAAACACCTTTTCAGGTGCCTCCTTTTGAACAAATTAAAAATGAGCATTATATGCCTGCATTCCTGGAGGGAATGAAGCAGCATCAAACTGAAATAGAGGCGATTGTCAAAAATCAGGATGCCCCCACTTTTGAAAACACCCTGGTTGTTCTTGATAAAAGCGGTAAATTGCTTGACAAGGTTAGCGCTGTGTTTTATGCGTTGAACGGAGCCAACACCAACAAGGAGATGCAGGATATTGCCAGACAATTGTCTCCGCTGATGACCAAGCACTCCGATGACATTAACCTCAATCCGGGGTTGTTTAAAAAGATCAAGTCGATTTATGATAAGAGGGACAAACTCAAGCTTGACCCGGATCAGCTGAGGCTCCTGGAGGAGACCTACAAAGGGTTCGTAAGGGGAGGTGCCAACCTTGAACCGGCCCAACAGGAAAAACTGCGTGAATTGAACAAGCAGATCAGTTTACTTCAGTTGACCTTCGGACAAAATCTGCTGGCTGAAACCAATGCATTCAAACTGGTTATTGAAAAGCAGCAGGATCTGTCAGGCTTGCCCCAGGGTGCGATTTCATCCGCTGCCGAAGCTGGGAATGCTGATTCAGCAACAAAAGGGAAATGGGTGATTACCTTGCAGAACCCCAGTGTTATGCCTTTCCTGCAATTTGCTGACAGCCGGATTTTACGGGAGCAGATATTCAGCGCTTACATCAATCGGGGAAACAACAACAATGACAAGGACAATAAGCCTGTTATTGCGAAGCTGATCCCATTGCGCCTTGAAAAGGCCCAATTGATGGGTTTTGCCACATGGGCCGATTTTGCCCTGGATGACCGCATGGCCAAAAAGCCTGAAAATGTTTATAAGATGCTTGAACAAGTCTGGGTTCCGGCCCTTGCAAAGGCAAAGGAAGAGGAGTCTGATATGCAGCAATTTATTGTAAAGGATGGCGGAGCGTTTCAGCTTGAAGCGTGGGACTGGCGCTATTACAATGAAAAGGTGATGAAACAGCGTTTTGACCTGGATGAAGAGATGTTAAAACCCTATTTCAAACTGGAGAATGTGCGCGATGGGATCTTTTATGTTGCAAATAAACTTTACGGAATCACCTTCACTGAAGTGAAGAATGCCCCGAAATATTTCCAGGATGTAACGCTGTACGAGTGTAGAGAGGCTGATGGGAAACATTTGGGTGTACTTTATCTCGATTTTCATCCGCGCGCAAGCAAGCGGGGAGGAGCATGGTGCGGAAGTTACCGCCCTCAATCATACGATAACGGAAAGCGCGTTGCGCCGGTCATGACCATCGTTTGCAATTTCTCCGCACCTACCACTGACAAGCCTGCATTGCTGACTCCGGATGAGGCTGAAACATTTTTTCATGAATTTGGTCATGCGCTCAACGGATTGCTGAAAAATGCAAAATACAGCGGTATCTCAAATGTTCCGCGTGATTTTGTAGAGTTGCCATCCCAGATCATGGAGCATTGGACATTTGAACCCGAGGTGATGAAGGTCTATGCCAGGCATTGGGCTACCGGGAAGGTCATTCCCCAGGAGTTGGTTGATAAAATCGTGAAAAGCGGTAAATACGGACAGGGATTCAAAACGACTGAATACCTTGCTGCATGCATTCTTGATATGGATTACCATACCACCAGGGATCTGAGTGGTTTTGAGGTGCTGAAGTTCGAATCGGCCTCCATGAACCGCATCGGGTTGATTCCTCAAATTCCTCCAAGGTACCGCTCCACCTATTTTCAGCATACCATGACAGGTGGGTATACTGCCGGATATTATAGTTACATATGGGCAGAAGTCCTTGATGCGGATGCATTCCAGGCCTTCATGGAGACAGGAAATATCTTTGATAAAAACACTGCATCAAAGTTCAGGAGCTGTATCCTTGAAAAAGGCGGATCAAAGGATGCCATGGAGATGTATATCGATTTCAGGGGACAAGAACCGAAGATAGACGCGCTGCTTGAAAACCGGGGGCTGAAATAAACCGGTTAAAGTAACGCATCGTACAGGACTTCAATCGGATGGTAAGCGAGCCGCCCAGTGCCGTCGTGTATCTGATGCCGGCATGAAGTTCCCGGAGCCGCAATGATCACCTCCGGTGCACTTTTTCTAATTTCAGGAAACAAGACGAGTTCACCAACTTTCATTGAGAGGGCATAGTGTTCCTTTTCATAACCGAATGATCCGGCCATTCCGCAGCATCCTGATTTGATCTCCTCTACCTTGAAATTTAAGGGTATCGACAGCATTTTTTTTGTCGGTTCAATCGATGCAAGTGCTTTCTGATGACAGTGTCCATGTAACTTTATCTCCTTGCTTTCACTGGTAAACAGGGGTCTGAGATCCTTTGTTTTCAGCTCCCTGACGATGAATTCATCAAACATCAGTGCATTCTCCGCAAGCCTCACGGCTGCAGCCCTGAGCGGTGCATCCACCAATTCGGGATATTCATCGCGAAAGGTAAGAATGGCAGAGGGTTCAATGCCGATCAGCGGAGTCTCTCCGGTGATCAGATCTTTTAACTTCAGGATATTTTCGGTGGCCAGCTTTTTTGCCTTTCTGATAAGTCCTTTGGACAGATAGGTACGGCCGCTCTCTGCATGATCAGGAAGGATAACCTTGTAACCGAAGGCATTCAATAATCTGATGGCCTTGATGCCGATCTCCACATCGTTGTAGTTTAAAAATTCGTCGGCAAATAAATAGACGGTTTTTAATGGTTTTGGATCTGTATCAAGGGGTAAATAGATACCCGACGATAGATTTCTGGCGGCCCATACACGAAGGGTGGTTGAATTTAGCAGTGGGATGTTACGTTCGCGGGCAAAACCGAGGACATATTTCGAAATACCCGAGATAAATTTATTCTTCTGGAAAAAATTAAACAAAGCAGGGACCATGCTCCCAAGCTTATTGACAGAGGTGATATGCGCGATGAGCCTCGACCGCAGCGGGATTCCGTTGGAATCATACCAATGCTGCAGGAATTCAGCCTTCAGTTTAGCAATATCCACGTTTGATGGACATTCCGATTTGCAGGCCTTGCAGGAGAGGCATAAATCCATTATTCCATAAATCTCCTGATGGTCAAAAGGATTGGATTTCGATGAATTTGTAAGGAACTCCCTGAGAATATTGGCCCTGGCACGGGTGGTGGTCTGTTCATCCTTCAAAGCCATATAAGAAGGGCACATCCAGCGGCCTGTGATGACCGTGTTCCGGCAGTCGCCCGACCCATTGCATTGTTCGGTAGCCCGCAGAATTCCGTGGCTGACCGAAAAATCGAATATGGTAGGGATGTCACGAACCGGCTTGCCTGGCTCGAAGCGCAGGCTGGTGTTCATCTTCGGTGTATCCACAATTTTGTTGGGATTGAGAATATGGTGGGGGTCCCAGAGATCTTTGATCTCTTTAAACAACCTGTAATTCTTCTCTCCAAGCATCAGTGGGATGAATTCTCCTCGTAAACGCCCATCGCCATGTTCCCCCGACAGCGAACCATTGAATTTCTTGACCAGTTTTGCGGTCTCCAGCGCTACGATGTGAAAAAGTTCAACATCGGCAGGATCTTTGAGATTCAGCACGGGGCGCAGGTGCAATTCCCCGGAGCCGACATGCGCATAATAAACACAGTCAAGCCCGAGGCTGGCAAGCATCTGGTTGAATTCGTCAATATACTGAGGCAATACGGCAGGACTTACAGCCGTATCCTCCGTGACGGGAACCGGTTTCCGGTCGCCTGGATAATTGGAAAGTACTCCAAGTCCGGCTTTGCGCAGATCCCACACCTTTTTGACATCCGGAGGAAAGACGATTGGGAAATGATATCCCAGTCCGGCCGATTGAAGCTCTGCAACCAGTTTATCGTAAATGCCAAGGATCTCATCCCGTGTGTCTCGCGCAAATTCAATGATCAGAATGGCCCCCGGATCGCCTTCGATGAAAAAGCGATTTTGCCGTTGGGTGATGTTGTCCTTTGTGCAATCCATGATGGTCTTGTCCATCAGTTCTACCGACCCCGGTTCGTATTTCAGGGCTACAAGGTTGGCCTTCAGCGATTCGGCAACGGTATGACAGTGTACACAGATCAGGGCCTTTTCCTTTGGGGGCAAGGGTACAAGATTAAGTTTGATCTCGGTCATGAACATCAGGGTGCCCTCACTGCCGGCAATCAATTTGCTGAAGTTAAACAGTTCACTGGCGAGCAACAGGTCGAGTGCATATCCCGTATTACGCCGATGTATTCCCGGATCGGGGTACTCTTTGCGGATGTTCTCCTGGTTCCGGGGATCTGTGAGGATATCGTTTATCTGGCGGTAGATCTTGTTTTCAAGGGAATCTCCGCTACATTTTTCCTTGAATTCATCCATCGAAAGTTCCTTGAATTCCACATCAGAACCATCACTCAGAAATCCTTTGACTGAAATTACATGATCGCGTGTACTGCCATAGAGGATGGAATGGGCGCCGCATGAGTTATTGCCAACCATCCCGCCCATCATGCAACGGCTGGAGGTACTGGTCTCGGGTCCGAAGAAAAGACCTTGTCCTTCAACTGTTTTATTCAGCTCATCAAGGATAACGCCCGGCTGGAGACGCACCCAATGCTCCTCAGGATTTATCTCCAGTATCTGCGTCATGTGCCGGGAAACATCCACTACAAGTCCGGCGCCGACCACCTGTCCAGCCAGCGATGTTCCGGCGGTCCGGGGTATCAGCGGGACCTTCTCAGCAGCGGCAAAAGCGATGAGTTTTTTAATATCGGCAGCATGTTTCGGAAACGCAACCCCCAAAGGAATTTCCCGGTAGGCAGAGGCATCGGTGGCGTAAAGCAGCTGATGGGTTTTATCGGTAAAGATTTCACCATCGATCAGCATCGTCAGGGAGCCGATTTTTTGTTGAAGCGAATATTGATCCATTATTTCATCTTTTGTAAAAGGTCAAAATAATCGGGTGAATTTTTCAGCCCCTGGAATTCTGGTTGCTGCATCATTCTTATTTTATCTGAAAATCCTTTACTGATGGCTATCCCCAGTTGTTTTACAGCAGCGGTGGAATCGTATCGTTGAAGCAAAATCACTGCACGCATATAATTGGGTTCAGGATTCTGAGGATCAGCCATTTCATAGACTGTAATCACTGTTTTTGCCACTTCCCGGTTTCGTTGTTTTATAGCCGCATCGGCGTTTGAATAACATACAAGGCTCAGAAAGGCTTTCAGGCGGGCATTCATCAGTGTATCTTCGGGATTGCAATTCTGCATTGGCTTGCTGTTCATCTTGTCAATTCGTGCTTTCCACCATGCTTCATCTTTGGAAAAGAGACCATCCATGAGCGATTGTTGCTCAATGGCCTCCTTTTTAAGAATTTTCTGGCGATAAGCTACCTGATTTTTATATTCAGAAAGATCTGAAATGGATTGAAGTTCTTTTTTAAACTTGTCAGTGGAAATCAATCCTTCGCCAAACAGGATGGCCTCTTTGCAAATTTCGGCAGCCGGGATCAACTGATTATCATACCTTTCTTTTGCAATTCGGATATCAAAACCAGCCATAATCCGGCCAATGACGACATCATCCCGCTTCAGTGTCCCATCTTTCATGGCATTCAGCGTGCACCACTGAAAACCATCTTCCATCACTCCGGCAGGCGGCCAGGCATGCGGACCCGGGAACGTGGTTATAAAATGGCGCATGCCAACCTGTTCAAGGATGCGGTCGAGCTGAATCATTTCGTTCATGTTGAAATCGGCTGTGCCGGCAATGCCGAAATAATCAAACGCTGCAAGGTGTGTTTTATCTTCTGTCGGGAAACCCGCTCCGCAACCGATTACTCCTTTCACTCCTTCGTAATAGGTGGCGGCCATGCCTGCAACGCGTGAACCACCAGAAAACCCGGCCAGGTATATCCTGTTGCTGTCGCAGGGGTAAACCGATCTGATTTCGCCAAGCATGCCGGTGATAACCGGTCCGATTTCGGTGGTTGGTTGCCCGTTGTGCGAATCGTTTGAACCCATCAGGATATAGCCGTACTTTTCGGCAAGTTCTTTATACTTTTTAACCGGGGTTAACCCTGAACCGCCGGGATCCAGGGCAAGGATGACAGGATATAGCATCCCGTCACCTTTCAAACCCGACGGCAGATAAAGTGCGTAGGATAGATCTTTGTTGGTAATTGCAACAATGCGGTCGTGGACCACCCCCGATTTTGGCAGTTGCACACTGTTGATTTCTCTCTTTTCAGCACTTGAGTTGCAGCCAAAGGCACTGCCGGTAAAAATAAACGCAAGGCCGATTTTAATGAAGGGTCTCACCATCAGCGCCGGTTTCATTTTTTATAAAAATTGGTGGACTCGAAAATCTTGTCAGCCGATTTTGCGATAAATCCACTGTATCGTTTTCCGTTGTGATCAGGATAACGTAATGCAAATTCATAATAACAACCCGGAATTTCAAATTCACCCTCCACAAAACTGAATTTAACCATCTCAGCGCGGATGCTCGACTGCTCAAGTAATTCGTCCGGGGTTCCCTGGATTTCTCCTCCGGCATCATTCATTAAAAATCCATGTGATTTCAAAAATGCATTGATCTTTTGCATGGTATCCAGTTTTTTGAGCCTATTCACGCTTACGGTGAAATGGTTGGCGCAAAAACCGTTGACATAGAGCCATGCCGCGTATTCTGATTCAGCTCTTAACTTTTCATACACAGCATAGGATGGAATTCCGGATACATTGCCGGCATAAATGAGTTCGTCCGAGTCGTGCAGTGATACCGGGATTTGACCGATCCACGCTTTTACGGTCTGCTGCAAAAACGGGCTGAACTCCTCCACCAGTAATTCACTGATAAATACACGTGGCGCATCCGGGTCGGTTTGATGCTCAAAATGTTTGGCATACAGTTTCTTGGTTTCAAAGTGGTAATCTCCCTTGAATTCATATCCGTTTTTCAGAAATACTTTTGATAATACATCTACGCCAAGTAATGGGCTCCTGAAAGTTCGAAACGCAATATGGTCGTTCATCACAGTTTCACCTTCAGCACAAAAGAGGTCATACACTTTTTGAGTAGCGGGATTCCTGGTCGTATAATCTTTCCACAACCGGACGAAAATATCATTATGTTTCATAGCGTTGGTGATTTTATCATTGACTATCGCAAAAATAGGGATATATGCTGAATAACTTTTAATCGTTTTCTTATTAACTTCGCAAAAGGATTGCCAGGCTAATTGCAGGGCAGGAGACAACCTAAACGGTAAAAAGATGGAATACATCGATTACTATAAAATATTGGAACTGGATAAAGCAGCGAGCCTGTCAGACATCAAAAAGACCTACCGGAGGCTGGCACGAAAATACCATCCCGATCTGAACCCGAATGATAAAACTGCCAAGTTGAAATTTCAGCAAATCAATGAGGCCAACGAGGTGCTGAGCGATCCTGAAAAGAGAAAGAAATACGACAAATACGGCCAGGACTGGAAACATGCTGAAGCATTTGAAAAGGCAGGTCATCAGCAGTCACAGTACAGAGGCTCAGCTGAGAGGCAGCCCCGTTCAGATGGTTTTTCAGAGGGAGATTTTTCTGATTTTTTTGAGTCCATGTTTGGTGGCGGACGCGGCAGCCAGAGAGGCGGGCAGGTCAAGTATCGCGGCCAGGATTTTAATGCAGAACTTCAATTAAACCTGGAGGATGTGTACAAAACCCAAAAGCGAACCCTGACCGTCAACGGTAAAAATATCCGCCTCACTATTCCGGCAGGCGTTGAAAACGGGCAAACCATCAAAATTGCCGGTCACGGAAGTGAAGGGATCAATGGCGGTCCCAACGGTGATCTGTTTATTACCTTTTCCATTTCCAACCACGGAACATTTAAGCGGGAGGGCATTCACCTGCACGCCCATGTCGAGATCGATATGTATACTGCTGTTTTGGGCGGTGAAATTACTGTCAACACCCTGGATGGGATGGTCAAACTTCAGGTTAAACCTGAAACACAAAATGGAACAAAGGTGAAATTGAAAGGGAAAGGTTTTCCGGTATATAAAAAGGAGGGAGCGTTTGGTGATTTGATTCTTACCTATCAGGTGAAAGTTCCGGTAAACCTGACGCAAAAAGAAAAGGAGTTATTCAAAGAATTGTCCAAAATTCGTACGCATGGAAACTGAACATTTAATCCCCGTAGACCAGTTTTGCACACATTACAACATCGAGTTTTCTTTTGTTGACGAACTACATGAATACGGACTGGTTCAGTATACAAAAATAGATGATACCCGCTATTTTTATCTGGATCAGGTGAACGAACTTGAACGACTAATACACTTGCATTATGAACTGGAGATCAATATGGAAGGCATCGATGCAATATCTCACATATTACGGAGGGTCGATCAATTGCAGGATGAACTGCGCATGATGAAAAACCGGCTGCGCTTGTACGAGTCAGAATAATCCTAAAGGATTGACATCGTAGTTGAGAGATCCTATATTTGATATCACTAGTGTCTACTAAAAATTAAAGCTAAGTTGAAATCCGGACTCTTCACATATTTCAGCTCCTTCGTCGACCTGTTTTTCGAACAGTTTTCCGATAGGCGTTCTGTCAATGAGAGAGCCTCGC
>Ga0247841_10005839_pt1 | contig 19550 bp, 26 predicted proteins | sample LaCruzMarch2015__2_FD_192410 | JGI IMG/M metagenome (GOLD analysis project Ga0247841, IMG submission 192410) | Freshwater microbial communities from meromictic Lake La Cruz, Castile-La Mancha, Spain - LaCruzMarch2015_18m | ecosystem: Environmental > Aquatic > Freshwater > Lake | place: Spain... | reverse complement strand
TGCTCCTGCTCCTGTTAAGCCTCCAAGCCCAGTATTTGCAAAGCCTCCTGCTCCTGCTCCTGTTAAGCCTCCAAGCCCAGTATTTGCAAAGCCTCCTGCTCCAGCTCCAGCTCCTGTTAAGCCTCCCAGCCCAGTATTTGCAAAGCCTCCTGCTCCAGCTCCAGTTCCTGCTCCAGCAAAGCCTCCCAGCCCAGTATTTGCAAAGCCTCCTGCTCCAGCTAAGCCTGCTAGCCCAGTATTTGCTAAACCTCCTGCTCCAGCTAAGCCTGCTAGCCCAGTATTTGCAAAACCTCCTGCTCCAGCAAAGCCTGCTAGCCCAGTAGGAATTCCTAAACCTTTAAACTCTAACCCAGGAACTCCTTTGGATCCTATTCCTAATACTCCTGAACGACCTAAAGCACCTTCTCCTAAACCACCTTCTCCTAAACCACCTTTTCCTAAACCTGACGACGGAACACCAATTCCACCACCAGTAGAAGAAGATGATGTTGATGTAGAAGACGTTCTTGGTGAAATAAAAGAAGACCCAGATGCGCATATTTCAGAATTGACTGACGTTCAAAGATCAGTTCTAAAGTGTTTAAAATTAATATAAAAAATATTACATTTTAATACATATTTAGTATTAAAATTAATTTTTAGATAATAACCATGATAAGTAATTTTCAACGTTGTCAATATCCAAATATTCACACAATGAATAAGGACCTTTATCTACGTAATTAAGTATTTTTTGTCTTATAATAGTCGCTGTTTCGTTAATGTATAATTTATATTCCTCTTTTTTATATTCGTTTTCCTTTTCTTCATCATTTTCATCGATAATTTCAAAATTATCATAAAAAGGTAAATATGTCTGTATATCTTTCTTACTTTTTTTGGTCTCTCTAGGAGCGTCGTGACGAGATGTCTTGCCCATTTTTATTAAGTGTTCAAATTTTTAGATTATATTTCAATATATTTACTTGAGCAATGATATATAAGTCTAGATAAATTATGAAAAATAGCATTATTTGCAAGCCATTTTATTTTGTTACGTTGGTATTTTTCATTGATGGTATCAACTATAATATTATATATATCTATTAACTGGGAAAGATATGCATAGTGCCACTGGCAACGATCAGAATTTCTTGTGGGAGCTCGTGGAATATAGTTATACCTTTCGCAAAATCTTTCTGATTTATACCATCTTTGCATAATCCGAGGAACTGCGTTAAAAGTGTCATCTCTTCCATCTGAAATACTTTTTTTGATAATCTGTTGTTTTCTTTGCATTTTCTTTTAACAAATGGTATTAACTCTTTATTTGTTATTATCTTTTTTTTAAATCTACAACTTCTTCATTATCAGAATTTTCTAATTCTCCGAGCTCTTCTGCTAGTTCTGTATCTAAATCACTTTCCTCTTCAGACTCTTCAGAATATATTTCTTCGATCCGAATTGGTGGTGTTTTGTGAACTGAAGGAACAAAATTTACTTTTGCAGGTTGTATTTTTTGAGGTGCCGGTGCTACAAGAGGTGGTTTGGTATGTATTTCTTTTATAGAAGCAGATTTAGGAGTAGATTTAGGAGTAGAAATAGGAGTAGAAATAGGAGTAGAAATAGGAGTAGAAATAGGAGTAGAAATAGGAGTAGACTTTTTACGTTGACTATTTGGTAAACTATAAGTTGGAGCATTAGCAGATTCTTCTTGTTTTCTAATAAATTCAACCAATTTTTTAATTACTTGTTCGTGTTTTTGAAGAAGATCTTCTTGTTCCTCGATTCTTTGAGATAAGTCATGAATATGCTCCATTATTTTTTTGTTTTTTACATTAAAATAAAAAGTAATACCAAGAAGAACAATAATCTCAGATGCAATGTGAATAATGTGTTTATTTTCAATCAATTTCGACATTTATTAAGATTCTGATCAATGTTTTAAGCTAGCTTTTAATTTTAAACTTATCTAAAAATATAAACAATTTTTTATAAAAAATGTCTTTCATAATGAGATCAGATTCCGAGCAAGGTAATAAAGGTGAACAAGGTAATAAAGGTGAACAAGGTAATAAAGGTGAAAAAGGTGAACAAGGTGAACAAGGTGTTCAAGGTGTTCAAGGTGAGCAAGGTAATAAAGGTGAACAAGGTAATAAAGGTGAACAAGGTGAACAAGGTGTTCAAGGTGTTCAAGGTGTTCAAGGTGAACAAGGAAGTAAAGGTGAAAAAGGTGAACAAGGAAATAAAGGTGAACAAGGAAGTAAAGGTGAACAAGGTGTACAAGGTGTACAAGGTGTTCAAGGTGAAGAAGGTAATAAAGGTGAACAAGGTGAACAAGGAAATAAAGGTGAACAAGGAAATAAAGGTGAACAAGGAGGCGAACAAGGTGAAAGAGGTGAAAGAGGTGAAAGAGGTGAAAGAGGTTCAAAGGTAATACTTTGGTCTGGGTCAGTTATTTTATCTAATCCTGAACACAAACATATCTGCACTATACCATATGTTGATAGTTTATATTCTTTTTCAAAAGCAGATTTTGTTTTACAAGGTTCTGGATATGTATACATATATATTATAGACGCTATTTCGAGAAAAATTTTATATGAAGATAATCATAATTTAGAAGGTGAAGAGAATCAAATACATGTTCTTTCTATATCTTCTTTTCAAAATTTGAATCAAAATACTGCTTTAAGTTTATATATGCACACTAATAATAACACTGTAAATGTCGCATCAGTAGCATTTAATATGTAAAAATTGATAAAATATTTTGTAATTTTTATAATTACAAAAAAATAATATTTAATCGATATTAAATGCACCTCGGATTGGTGATAATCGAATTGAATCCAAAGTATCTCTTAGTATATAATAAGGAGAAAAATCTTTTTGATTCATAAAAGAGGATAAAATACTTGGAGAAAAACCAGATATTAATGATGTTCCGTTGTCTGTAACAGAAACTGGAAAGTCTTCACTAGATCCGCAAACATTCCAGAAAACAATATCTGGGGGTATGTATCCAGCAGCTGCGTACTTAATCTTAATCATTTCAAAGTTTGTCATTGTACAATCTGCAATATCAAATTGCATGTCAGATATAATAAATAACCGTTTAGGCATATCTTCTTGCGAAAGTCCATTAGACTTGCTTTTCTCGAGAATTAACTCAAAGATTGCCTGTAAATTTGTTGAACCACCCCAAGAAGCTTTGGTAAGTTGTCTCCAACGTTGTAAGATATTAGTTTCTTTTACAAGATGAAAAGTTGGTTTATCTTCGAAAGTTATAATATGATTATGAAATAATCCTTTTACAGAATTAGCTCCAAGAAGAGATAGACTGATAGCAACATCCATAGGTGAGAAAGACTTCTTTTTTGTATTCCTATTAGGATCATCCCCCCAGGAAGCCATACTACCACTTACGTCACATACAAAAAGTGTTTGTTCCAATGTTCCATTTTTTATCACATCGTCTTCTAGTACTTTCCACTGACCTTCGCATACCTCATCAGCAATATTTCTAACGCGAATCTCATGTATTAATTCATATGGAAATAGTTGTTTTGCCTTAACTGTTGTTTCTCCCTTTCGAAGTTTGTCTTTCCAGGAAGCAAACTGTTCAGGTTCATGCTTTGCAAAAGCATTTTTTAATCTCTTCATAGCGCAAGAAGGAACTTTGCTATATTCTATTTCATCCCATCTTTTTTCACACATATACTTTTCTACAATTTTGAGATATTGTCTAAGAGGGGTAGTATACTCTTTACGGTACTTCTTTAAAGTAATATTCATCACTTTAGTAAGAGTACTAACAACTCCGTATTTGCGGTCGTAAGAGTCATTTTCGCTTGGAGCCCACTTTGCACAAATTGTAATAGGATTACCAGCTTCCATTTGTTCACGATCATTCACTAGTTGTCTAGCTAAGATATTTACAAAAGTAAGTTGAGTATTTTTTAGATTAATAAGAGCTTGTTCATCTTTGATTGTTGAGCAATAGTTTAAACGAACATGATCAATATTATTCAAATTTAGTACACCTGGCCATAAATCCATAAGATCATCCCAACGACCATATTCGGGAATTAAATGGGCAACAAGACTAAATTCTTCCGGATAGTTAAGGAACAGCCACACAAGTGCCCGACGTCCTAGATCACGCTCACCTTTTCCTCCACGACAATCACGAATATGAAAAACCAATAAAAAAGTATCAATCAAATTTTCATCCGCTGATTTTCTAAGATATTCATAAAGACGAGGGTGGTTAAGTCCACGAACTCCTTTAAAAAACAAGCTTAAACGACCTCTAGTATTACCTGATATATCTGGAGTTGGTAAAGAAACCGCTCCATTCCATGTATTCGAACAAGATTTCATTGCTGTCGCGAAATTAGATATCATATTTCTGTTGTGTTACAACAAATACTCTTTTAAATTTCAATTGTATTTTTTTAAATTAATCTTTGACTACAAAGTGTTTAGATAGCTCTTCTACTAAAAGTTTCTTCTTCTTTTCTTTTTCAAATTGTTTAAGTTGTTTATTCATTTCTTTACAACGTTCTTTTAAAAGTTCTATATCATCTCTAAGATCTATATTTTCTTTTTCAAGGTATGTTAGTTTTTCGTTTTCTTCAAGAATATCTTCGTATTTTGATTGGTATTCTATTGCCTTATCATACCACTTACTAGCCTTTTCTTTCATAGATTCGTATTTATCTCGGGATACTGTTCTACTCATTTTACATTTACAATCAACTTCTTTAATTCTATTTACCTAAATCAAAAATAATTTATATAATAAATAATAATGGATTATATTTTAGGTAATGATAAAGATTGGAATGAATATATGATAAAAAAATTTAAATATATTAATAACCCGGAAAAAGAATATCAAATTCTTTCGTTCTTTAATTCTGGTTCAGGAGCTTCTGTAAAACTAGTTAAACATATAAAAACTGGCACAAACGCAATTCTTAAAATATATAAAAATCTTATATACAATCAGTATGAAAAAGATACCAACCCTTTAAAACAAATTTATACGACATTTGTTATGTCGGGAACGGAAGGGTTTCCTTTGCTTTATGATTTTGGAAAATTAATAGCCTCAAATGGACATGAACATCTTTATTTAATAACTGAACTGATATCTGGTCAAATTTTGTCTGATATAGATATACGACAATTTGATTCAAATCAATTAGCGTCAATTTTATTACAATTAGTTAATCTTCTTTTTGTGGCACGTAATAAATTAGGTACATTTATTCATAACGATTTGCACCCAGGAAATATTTTTATAGATATAAAAAAATCTTATTTGAGTAAAATTGATTTTGGTAATCATATATCACCTGTAACACTTTCTCCAAAAGTAACTATTATTGACTTTGATACATCTATTTCAAATAGATATCAAAAATATCAAAAAAATGAGTGTTTACACGACTGCGTGTTTGTATTTATCCAAAAGTTTATTGGTTTAAAATATAATGATTACTTTATGGAAAGATCTTCTATTGGAAAAAACGATATTCAAATATGGAATTTATATTATATGTTGTTTTCTATTCTAACTTGGGAAAAAAATAATAAAAATCGTATTACAGATATTGATATACATGAAATTATCAAAAATTCTAAGTTGTGTACAACTCTTGATGATTGTATTTCACACCCTTATATTAAAAGACAATTGATTTCTAAATGTTTAAGAAATAAGGGTAATTACTTACAGTTTAGATGTCTATAATTTTTTGAGTGTAAAAACCTGAGTGGTCGGCGGATGACACAATACTTGATGTTTATTTGGTGTTGGTGTTTTGACAGCAAGTGGTGATTGAAATGGTTTTATTTACGTAAAAAGTGCTATTTAAAATCAACATCGCTCTAAATAAAACATATGGTATCAACATTGCCTCGTGTAGAATGGAATAATGCTCCCAATTCAGTAAGAATTACAAAGATAAATGGTGATGTTATAATTGTATCATCTGGTGATTTTATTAGTTTTTGTACACATCAGTCTGATTTAAAAATATTTTTCAAAGTTGATGAGTTTGTTGGAAATCCAAATGAAATAGGACCAATGTACTTTGTGTATCGTGAGTATGACATTAATACAAAAATGTTTATTGAACCATCTTTTTCCTTAAAAATGGGCAATAGTAGTTATATTATATGTTATCCGGCCGGAATAACAAAGTATGGATATCATTTAAATAATGATGAATGGTCATCAATTGTTGTTTGTAATTTAGATAATGAAAAATAACATTTTATATTTTTTTTGAATATAAAATACTTTTTTATTTAGCACAAGTTGTTGTGCCTAGGTCGTTAGATTGAGTTACGTTGTAACCACGAAGTCGAAGAGCCTCATAAATATCTTCTGCCATCAGTGTTTTTGTATTGTGCTCAGAATTAACAACCAAAGCTGCAACAATAATATCAGATAAATATACAGAGACAATACTTCGAATATTATTATAACAATCATCCGAAAGACTCTTTACTCCAGCTTTGCGAGCAAGACGAGTAATAGAAGGTTTAGTTATATTATCCATTTTGTATCTGAAAAAGTTAATCTTTAAGTCTTTAATCATTCTAGCTTATCTCTAATGTAAATCGAGACTTAAAAGGGAGAATAAAATGATTAAATAAAATGGATACACCGCAGAAAGATCGCCTTAAAAAGAAAAAGTCTCGGTTTTTTGAGACTTATATTTCGAAAGTTTTAAAGGAAGTATCTGAAACAAATGGAATTACTTCTAATTCTAAACAACAACTAAACAGCGCGCTTTGTTTAATTTCTCGAATGATCGCAAAAACTGTTATTACTTTAACTGAGATGGCAAAGAAAAAGACTATGTCTGATAAGGAAATTAAAAATGCACTTCTTATTATTTTACCTGGACAATTGGCTGCTAACGCTATTATTCAAGGTCAAAAAGCAGTTCTTCATTTTAAAGAAGTAAACGAAAAAGGAACTAGCCGTCAAGAAAAAGCCGGAATATTATTTTCACCAGCTATTGCTGAAAAATTTCTTCGAAACTTTGGATACTCAAAAGTTATGGTTACTAGCCAAGCACCTATTTATCTAGCTGGAGCTCTTGAGTATTTAACTTCAGAAATTCTTGAAAATGCTTCCGTTTCTGCTAAAGATAATAAGAGAATTAGGATTAGTATCCGTGATCTTGAAATGGGTGTTCGAAATGACACAGAATTAAATATATTTTTTACTAACAATCGTATTTCATTTTTAGGAGGAGGAGTAACTCCATTTATTCATCCTTCGCTTCTTGTAAAGAAAAAACGTCCTAAGAAAGTTACTAAGAAAGTTGTTGATGGAGATAAGAAAAAACATCGCTTTCGACCGGGTACTGTCTGTATTCGTGAGATTCGTCGTTTTCAAAAAATAAGCAATTGCCTTACATTTGCAAAATTTCCATTTGAAAAGTTTGTCCGCCAAGTAGTTACAACTCACAATACTACTCCAATGAAGATTAGCAAAGAAGTATTCATTGTTTTGCAATATTTTATAGAACAGCAAATTACATCTCTTCTTAGAAATGCGAATTTTGCAGCTATTCATGCAGGAAGAGTCAAGCTAATGCCTATCGATATTGATTTTGTAAATGCTATTTCCAACGGCAGTTATAATCCTTATCAAAAGAACTGTTCGCAAGATAAAACTCCGATAATTGACGATTCTGAAGAAGTTAATGTTCAAGATAATATTGAGGAAGAGATAATTGAGGATTAAGAGAATACATCCTAAATATTGATTAATTTTTAAAAATTAATCATAATAGAAACTTAAAAGTAACTTAAAAACACATTTTCACACTGAAAATGACATCTAATACACCAGAGAATCTTGATCTGGAAAAAAAAAATAATTCACCTTCATCTCCTGAACCAAGTCATATTATGACAGGTGATTATGTAGCTCTTATGGAAACTAACGGAAAAGAGTTTGAAAGTTGGTATTACTTTATTCGACGCGAAGGTAACGAGGAAGCCCTAAAACATCTCCAAGATCAACTTGAAAAAATAGATTGGTATATTCTCGATGAACTAAGTACTTTTGATCTAGATCTAGATCATTTTGTATCCGCTTCTACTGCTAAACAAATGACTAAGCTAGAATTGAATTCTTACGCTTTTCACCGAAAATTTGACGGAAAATTGGAAAAAATTAATTTCAATTTCAGAAAAAAAGACACAAAAGATAATGAACGCAGTAATGAAAGAATGATCGGTAAAGTTTTTGATCTTCTTGGATACGGTCAAATTGAAGACTATATTAGTGATGAAGACTTGGATGAGGAAGATTTAACAGACAATGAAACTTCGTCGTCTAAATCAAAAAGTGATCAGGACACCGAAAACGAATCAGAATCTGATTCTGAATCTGATTCTGACTCCAAAAAACAAAAAAATTATAAAAAAAGTACTAACAAACCTGTCGGTAAGAAAGGTATACCACCTTCTTTGTTAAAAAGCGATCTTCCAAGATTTGCTAAAGCAAAAAGACGTTAAAAATATATGTAAAATAAGAAAATACTTGTAAACTATAAAAATGATTAACTTTAAATTATTTAGCTTAATAGTTTTTCTTGTATCAATAAGTGTATTTTTAATTTTATATTTTCATAATAATAACAACAATAATAACAACAATAATAACAACAATAATAACAATAACAAAACCGGATACAAAGGTTTGGTTCTTTTTGACGTAGATGGTACACTTTCTTCATCTCCACTTGAAAATAATTATGCAGTTGTACAAGCGTGTATTGATAACAATTTTGCAGTAGGAATTTGCACTGCTGGACCATATGTAACAAATAAAACATACAATTGGTTACCAGACAATCTTTATGATTTCATAACAAGACATGACAATCTTACCTTTAACAGTGTAGGTGTAAATAAAATTTTAATGGGTAAACCGAGTAATTTATATTCAGCTCTTACAAATCAAAATGCTGGATACTTAAAAGGATTCGCTCTCAAACAAACAGCTAATGCTTTAGGTATATCAAATTCATCATGTATGATATTGTGCGATGATGATAAAAATTATATAAAAAATGCTTACGAATATGATAAAAATCTAAATATTGTATGTTCAGGTTTTAGTTGTAGTGGTAACAAAAGTTACTATCTAAATATTGACGACGTTAAAAAGGCAATGACAAAATGTTAAAAATATATTCTCAATATTCTTTATTGAGAATTAAAATCTAGTATTTATACTATAGTAGCACCAGACCAATCAAGTAAAAGTTTCAGTTCACAGTTTTTTATATCATAAGGGCATATCTCATTAAAATTATTTACATTCAATCTCATTATTTCACGAAAATATATTTCTGACATAATTTCCATATCTGGATTTGATCCAATACCTGTGTAATAAATTTTGATTGGTTTTTCTTTAGCTAACGGAACATCCCATCCCATAACAATTCCGGTCATAGATCTTGCACATGTTTTACAACACTGTGAATAAGGGCTACAATCATCATTGCAAAAGCAACAAATTCCAATAGTATTTGTCATTGTCTGTCTTTTCTATTTTAAGTTTTTTTTAAAATTCAAATTTATTTTATGAATAACAATCGCGATTATAAGAATTACAAAGATAACGAAAAAAATAAGTATTATTTTTAAAAAGTTTTTAGACTCACCCAGTTTTTTTGGTTTTATATTTTGGTCAGCTACGATTTCTAATATATTAAAAGGACGACCATTATTTTTAGAAACTACAAGTTCATTGTAAAATACAACACAGTTTTCAAGACTTAATAACTCTTCGTGTGAATTTGAATCGTATAGATCTTTAATGTCTTCAGACCATGGTATGCATCGGCCATTAACAGATTTAAATTTTTCATGACTTTTTGTCATTACAAAAATTGGAGAAATAAAAGTCTGACTCCATTCTGGTGAAGATGACGGAGGTTTTGAGTCAAAGCTAGGAAATATATTATTTCCAAATGAATGAAAATAAAGAGGTACTGTATTAGGAACTTTTTGATTATATGTAGTAAAGTATACACAATTATCTTTAATATTATATGGATCATACATTAAATATACATCATTAGTATTATATGGCTCACTCATATTTTTCTTTGCACAAAAAATTTTCATACCTACAGGTATTGGTCGAAAACTAGGTGAAACTGCATAAAAAGTTCCAGCTAAAAACCATTTATTAAACTTTTTTGTATCTACATCACAATCAAAACCGATAACTCCATTTTTTTTGTACCTTCTTGGACCTCCTATGTATCCTAAAAATGTTTTTGTGTCCAAGTCAATATAATGCCAAATACAAAAAGGTATTATTATGTTATCATTCATTTATTTAATGTAAAGTTTTTCTTGTTCTAAAACTTAATTCCATTTCTCGTCAAAGCTGATTCAATAAAACCTTTGATATCTTCTAGTTTTAAGGTATGTGGTACTTCGATTAAAAGTATTCCATTATCTCTACATATCCTTCGTTTCATATCATCTCTGTACTTTTGGTTTAAAAACGCCTCTTTATTTTTATGAAAAAATGGTATATATTGGTAATGTTGAATCCCATTATATTCTACTGCAATCCTAAGTTCTGCGTCAAAACAATCTAATTCTAAATTAAAGTTACCCCCTGTCACAGGATTACGTAAAAAATCAGGACGTGATTTATCAAATTTTCTCTTGAATAGATATTGCAACACACGACGACATTCTGTTTCTCCTTTGCTTTCATTTGGAGGACTTTGATAATATTTGTTTTTTCCTATTTCAAATTGAGGGTAATGTACATTATGTTTTTTTGTCCATGTTCCTTTCTTACCTCTAATTTTGTAATAGAAACCAAAAAGTAAAATGAATGCTATGCAAAGACCTAAGATAATTTCAAACCCATTTTCAGACCATTTTTTTTTAATACTGTTTAACATTTAATTATAGAATATAAACTTAAAAATCTTGATTATTAACGTAATCATGATCAACAAGATTTTAATTTAATTGTGACAAAAACATTTCACAATCCTATTTTTATGGAAAATATTTTAATCTACAATATATGAGAATCTCTTAGCAAAACTTCCAGAAAGAAGTAGTAAGAGAATCTATCAAGTTTGTAAAATAAACTTAATAATGCTTTTATTTTGATTTACAATCTTACTCATCTTAATTTAACTCACGAACTCATTTTTTAGGAGTGTAGAAAATTTAGACAAACTTAAAACATCTACTTCTAAATTATATATATTTTAATAAAAATCTTATAAATTCCGTCCTAAAATCTACATCCTCGGCTCTAACATAATTTCCATCAGCACATTTCTCAACTGCCATTTTATAATCTAAAAGCTGTACTATCTCAGCACCATTATCCGCAAAATTTAAACATTTGCAATATTCCATTATTATTTCCTTGTTTATAACTTGAACAGAGTCAAATATTAGCTTTGTTAAAATAACAGCACCAGCATTATCTATTAATTCATCACAACCGTCCTTGAATTTTACAACTGCATTCGAATAGTCCATCACTAATATCCGATCCTTTAGAGGATAAGACATAAAATAATCAGCGTACCGCTTTTTTAAATCTAGAAAAATCTAAACTTAAGGACAGCGTAACCTAGTATTCTTAATAAAAATATTTCTTGATCCTGTAGCATCTCTATCTATAACTAAACCACACTCATCACAACTATAAACTTCCAGTTTTGTTCTTTTGATGTTTCCACATCTGCCACATGTACAAGAAGTAAAACTCTCATCAACTATAATGAGTTTCTTATTGTACATAGAGCATTTGTATTTCAATTTCTCTTTGAAACTGTGAAATGAGAACATCATCAACAATCTTTTGGTTATACGAGCTAACTTTTTTCCTTTTACCATTTGGCTTACTCTGAAATCTGGTAACAAAATTATATCATAGTTTTCTACTAAAAAAGAAATAGTTTTCCAGTGTAATTCACACACTAGATTCTTTACTTTCCTCCAAAGTATAGACCTATCTTTAGATATTTCTGTCTTGTTTATTTCAACCAAAAGTTTAGTTAGTTCAATATGAGCATCTTCACCTATAAAGATAGATTCTCCTCTAGGATCATATCCAACAAGAAACTTTCTTACCCCAGGGTCTAAAGAAATAACATGATTTACTCTCCTGTGTAAAAACAATATCTTTATTATCTTTTATTATTTTTATCATTTTACTGCGTTCAGAATGTGAAATTGTGAGATGTGCATCACATAGAACTTTTTGATTTTTATGTTTGGATCTCTGAGAAGCGATAAATGAAATTTTATCATATACAGAATGTCTATTAAGCCATTTTTGAGTATGTAAATCAAATCCTATAGGGATTTGGTTTTATTTTTTGATGTTTTATACTTCCATCATAATTTTGTGTAAACCACAATGTAATTTTTGGCGACTCAAGTAAAGTTCTTACTGTAGAAGTTTTATAAGATGAAGGAACAGAACGATCTCCATCTGTAGTAACTAGAATTATTGGTGTATTCAAAAAATTTAAATTATCAGATACAATATCAAGATCAGATTTTTGTAACTGTGAATGAGAACCATTACGAATCCATAGAATTTCTGAACTCTCTTTCATGTATTTAATCAAAAACTTATACGATGAAATTGATTCTGTTTTTCCTTTTGAGTAATTACTTTTTATTGGACCTTTTGACCATAATGGTTTTTCCATCATAAACTCATCCTTTAATATTTTTACATCTTCATTTTGGTAATTTAAATATAATATAATAACTAATAACATAATAAATAAGAACATAATAAATGTAATTTTTAACATTTATTTATTAAGAACATAATAAATATATTTCATGTACTACAAAAATAATTAACTTTTTCTATCTTCAGTATTATGATCGATAAACTTCGTAAACTTCCTCATTGAAAATCTCAGTCGGGCTCTTCCAAATCACTAATATAATGATAGAATGAGATGTCTGTCTTGCAGATAGGACAATTAGGTTTGTATTTACCCCATTCTTTTATACAGTTTGGATGGTAAATATGACCACAATTTAATACAGTAACATCTTCTTTTTTATCATAAATATCTGTACATATAGAACATGAATCATATTCTGTATTAGTTGTATCGTAAGGCTGACATGTAAGATTAAGTGTTATATTTTCATCCTTGTGTAAACACAAATCGTTTTCACTATTTTGAATGGCGATTTCGAGAGGATCTAGAACATTTAAAATTGGTTGCATTAAGAGAAATAATTCCAATAGATCTAAAAAGTTATTTGGGTGCCTATTATTAATATTTGGCCTATTATTATGTTCAAATAGCAATTCGATTTGTATATCTTCGTCATAATATTCTTCTTCGTTCATATCATCGTCGTAATATTGTTCATCTTCTACATATGACATCTTTTTATATATCTAGAAACAATTTTCTTAATTCATTTTTAAAAGTTAATAAAACGGGCTGTGATTCCATCCTAGCTCCTCAAATAACTGTTTGCAAATTTCATCGTGGAAGAATTTTCTATCAATTGTTTTAAGAATGATAAACTCTTCTTTTTTGCAAGAATGCCGATGTCTATGGAGTAATTGAAAGAGTACATATTGAGTGTTAATAAAATTTTTACGATTAATATGCCGAAACCTCTTGTCGTACAGTTCTGTAAGAACGTCAAAATCATCAAGAAGTTGTTCTTCTAAGTAAGAGATATCATCCGGTTTAATAGATGTAAAGTTGTAGTGAATGAGGTGTACATTCTCATAATGTTTAGAATATCCTAACTCTTTAAGAAAAATAAGAACATGATTTTTTGTTATGTCTCTGAATTTACGTTCTTTACTAGTATCTTCATCGTGCAAAAGATGATGTTGGCGAAATTGTGATTCAAGGTCGTCATATATTTTTTGTTGAATAGTGCTATTTTGTTTTCCTTGATATTGATTGATACAATCACGAAAATGAACTTTTCTGTCGTAAGTATATTTACTTGAAATATTAACACGATCAATATCAGTGTATGAAGAATTATGCTTCATTACAGTTTGCCTTGCATAACATTTAGTGCATATATAACTATTCAGATCAACAATATCAAAATCTTTTTTATTAGAACAATTAGGACATATTACTTTTTGAGTTTTCTTATTTTCCAATTCGATATCAACATATTTAGATGCTGCTTCTAAATAGTTATCTATTAGTTGTCGTTTATCTTTATCATTTTTAACAATTTTACCCATAAAACTTACTTTAACAGGAGTTTTTAGTATTTCTTTATATTTTTCTATAAAAGGCACTGTTTCCATAATATAAAAATTGTAATTTTTGTTTGTAGATAGACCATTTAGATAGTTTTCTAATTCATCCCGAGCTTTTTCAAGACTAGCTCTTATGCGTCTGCGAATATTTTCATTTTTCAATGATTCTTTTATTTCGTGTAGGTTCTCCATGTGGTCGGATAATTTTAAGAACTCTTCCTCAAAATTCTTACGTATCTTGGCATCTATACTCAAAATATCTAGTTCAGACATAGCATTTAATCTTTCACACGACTTATTTAAACTCGCATTTTTTTTAATATTTAAAGTATATAATTTGTTAAAAAAACTAAAAATTATCTTGCGCTAATATAAAACAATGTCTTCCATCTGTACATCGAATGTAACATCTGGCTTCATTGATCTTGCTACTTTTGATGAGATCGAGAAGTACCTCTATGGCGGTCCCGATGCCACTGCCTATTTTGTCCGTGAGACCAGGAAAGCTACTTGGTTTACTCAAGTACCTGTGGTTTTGTCTCGAGCTGCTGGTTCTCCCGCATTCGGACAAGAGTGGTCAGTTGCTATTTCACGCGCCGGTGATTATATGCTTCAGACTTGGCTTCGTTTGACTACACCTCATGTTAAACTTATTGCCACAAACGCAATTGACGTAGCTAACCCTGCCAGCAAACCTGCTCGTATTCGTTGGACTCGAAATTTCATGCATAATATTGTTCGTGAATGCTGTATTACTTTCAACGATTTGATTGCTTCTCGTTTTGACAATTACCATCTTGACTTCTGGGCTGCTTTTACAGTTCCTGCTGGCAAGCGTAATGGTTACAATAACATGATTGGTAATTTTGATGATATGACTAATCCTAGAACAGAGATTCATTCTTACACTTTGAACTTGCCTCTTCCGTTCTTCTACAGCCGTGATAGTGGTGTTGCTCTTCCAACCGCTGCTCTTCCGTACAATGAAATGAGAATTAACTTCCATTTCCGAGATTGGAATCATCTTCTAATATATGAAAATATCGATGCAAATCTTTCTGGTTCTCCAAAAGATTATCGTCAGGCAATTTCTTCGTCTGATTTAGATCAAGGTGCTCCCATTTTGGGTAATACACAAGTGTGGGCCAATTACGCGATCGTTTCGAATGACGAGCGTAAGCGTATGGCTTGTGCACCTCGTGATATTCTGGTTGAACAGGTTCAAACTGCCCCACGCCAGTCTTTCACTCCTGCGACCAACACTCAACAATCTTTCGATATCCGATTCTCGCACGCTATTAAAGTTTTGTTTTTTGCGGTTAGAAACAGCACTCATCATTCTGAATGGTCTAACTATCTTACCTCTTCTCCTATCCCAGCCACTTCAACGATTAAATTTAGTCCTAATGGAGCGGCTGATCCTATCCAGCAAACATCTCTAATTTACGAAAACACAAACCGTCTTGCTCAAATGGGTTCTGATTACTTTTCTCTTGTTAACCCGTATTACCATGCTCCAGTTATCCCTCTAGAAACTGGCTATCATTCGTACTCTTACTCTCTTGATTTTATTTCTCTAGATCCGATGGGATCTACTAACTACGGTAAGCTAACTAATGTGTCTATTGTACCTGAGTGCAGTGGCGCCGCTAAAGATGGTGCTAATTCTCTTGGCTTACCTGGTGCTAACTTCAAGCAGACCTACGAATTTATTGTCACAGCCGTAAATAACAATATAATTCGTGTGAGCGGAGGCGCTTTAGGGTTCCCCGTACTCTAAAAGTACCACCTCACTCCCGAAAACTCGAATGTTTTTATACTTTTTTATGTTATTTTACATACAAAAATAAAATTATATTATATTATAATGTTTTAAAAATAAAATTTGTTTAAAAGTATAAACAATATTATAAAAAGAAAATGACAATAGGATTATCAGAAAAAACTATTATTAATATTAATAATATAATGGAAAATAAAAAATGTTTGGATTGGAAACCAGATACTGAAGATAAAAGATATATTAAATACAAATGCCATTGTGGAAAAGATGGAAGAACTCTTAAACAAGGAATTGTAAGACCTGAGTGGAATGGTTGTTCTGAATGTTCAAAAAAGAAAACTTCCGCTGTAATAGAAAAAAACATAATAAAAATTATTGAAGAAGCTGGTTATGAGTTTGTATCAATAGAAGAAGGTAGAAATGTAAATTATAAATGTAAACATGGTAGTTTTCATATACACTCATCAAACTGTCAACGAGGTAATTTTCGAGGAAGTTGTAATATATGTAAATACCAAGAAAACGAAGAGAAAGATGAAAAAATATTAAAAGAAGTTCAAGAATCTGTTCCAATTTTACTTGAAAGAGGAGAATGGTATAGTGGTCGTCATCAAGGAGGTATTACTGAGACTGCAACTCATATAAAAGTTACGTTTCACTCCGATCAAGGAGGCAATAGCAAGTCTTTTGGTATAAAGCAATATGGAAGAGATCGTGCTATGAATTTAGCAAGCAATTATAGAATTAGAGAATCTATTAAACGCCAACTCAGTAAAAATAGAATAAGAAATGTCAAAGTTATATCACATCCTGTATTACAAAAAGATTATGAGTTTCTTGAAATATTTCTTTCAGATGAAAAATGTATGATGTTTGAAAAAGAACATTATGATATTATTAAAGATAAATCAATCTATCTTTTTAGAGGATCAAAAGACAAAACTGAATATGCTAAAATGGAAAAAGCTCTTTTACATCGTATATTTTACCCAGAATTCACACAAGTAGATCATATTGATCGTAATGGTCTTAATAACTTGAGATTTAATGTTCGTGAAGGCGCTGGCAAGATTAATGCTAATAATAAAAGTATTCAAATTAATAATAAAAGCGGAGTAACAGGTGTAATTTTTGAAGATGGTTTAAAATCCCGTTGGAAAGCTCAATGGAATGACTCGGAAGGAAAAAAGAAAACAAAGTCTTTTTCTATTAATAAGTATGGCGAAAAAGCCTTCATTAAAGCATGTGAGTGTAGAGAAGAAAATCATCAAGATAAAATTAATAAGATTATGAATGTAAAAAAAGAAGAAGAAAAAGAATCTCAAGAAGAATCCGACAAAGAAGAATCCGACGAAGAAGAATCTGAAGAAGAAGATTTTAAGGTTAAAGAATATGTTTTTCCAAGCGGTCGTACAAAATTATGTCAAGGTTATGATCCAATGTGTTTTGATCTTCTTCTTAAAGATGGTTATAAAGAAGATGATCTCGTTGTCGGCTATAAATCTAGTGATGAGATTTGGTATGATAATCCTGAGACAGGAAATAGGAGCAGATATTTTCCAGATTATTTTATACTTTCCGACAATGCAATTCTGGAGGTGAAAAGTGAGTATTATTTTATGAAAGAATATGAAAAGAATATGGCAAAGTTTAAGGCGGCGACCGCAATGGGGTTAAATGTACATGTTTATATTTTCAACAACAATGGACTTGTAGACACAGAAGTACATTTAGGTGAATAATCTTATTTTACAGTCAAATGAGAGTTTGTATAATCAAATGATATACAAACTTACTTACATAGTTTTATTTGTTAAAAGATCTAGTTTTAATTGCATATTTTGGAGTTTTAATTCGGCATTCTCTTTCTGTAAGATCCTAATAGTCATTTTTAGATCATTATCTTTTAAGAAATCATCGATATCTTCAATAAAAATTGTTAGATTTTTAACTGGTTTATATACTTCTTTTTGATTAAAAAAATCAACTTTATAATGTTTCAAAAATTAGTGTGCCATTTTTTCTATATTTTTACCTGATACTTTGAAAAACTTAATCATTCTCCACTGAGGATATAAGGACTCACTTGACATATGTTTTTTATCTCTCTTAATAAGATTAGAATCAGTAAAACCAATCTTAACCAATCCATTTCCGATATAAGCACAGTAAATAACTAACTCATTTGTATACTCACATATTTTAACTTCATTTTCTAGTTTTTCTGCTTCAATATCAATTTCTGTAAGAGTAGAAAGGCTTTTTACAGGTCTTTCTAGTTTGACACTTCCTGTAGATAATAATTTATGAATCCATCCTGTTACATTAACAGCAAATTTAGGAGAAATCCATTGTCCGATCTGAATTGCTACACGTGGATGAACCCAAGTAGATTGATCTGAATCATTATATTGATTAATTTCTATCAAACTTACGTTCGTAGTAGGGTTAGGGGAAAACTCGCCACGGTATAAATTGTCTATTTTATCACTTAAAATATCTATTTTCAATTCTTGTGATAATTCTGTCAAAAACTTAAATAGATTATTTCTATCTGTTTCCAGTTATTATTAATAATATATTATTAATAATATATTTAACCGTTTTTATACGTTTACATCGCAAGTGCATTCATATTTAGCATTTACACAAATATTGCAAAATACCAAGTTACGTCGACACACAGGACAAAGAATACAATTATCTTTTAATCCTCCTTCAGGCAGAAGCTTGTTTTTAACATACTTATCCAGACATGACAGACAAAAACGATGCTCGCACGCTGTTTCTTCAAGCATGTGTATTTGTACGTCTTTTAGACAAATAGCACATTTATCTTCAGGACTTGTAATACGATTCGCAGAGCATCTTTCTCTACAATATGAATGATATGGACAAAAATATTGAACTTCTAGTTTTTTGTTCATTTCATCAAAATTAGAAAAACACACATGTATGCTGTATAGTATGTTATCATTTTTACACCAGTTGATATATCTATTTTCTTTACAAGGAGACCAGGTAAAAAAGAATTGTCCTTGATTTTCTTTAATATATGCGTTTCCTTGTTTATTAGTTATGTAAAAGTTGCGCAAAATAAAGTTTGATTCTTTTGTATAGTCGTGCGATATTATTTCTTGATAAGTAGCTTCTGTGATTTTTGAGTTCATATTTCTGTTATTTCTATTTTTAAAGTTTAGATAATATTTTAACCAGTAAAATAACTATTTAATATACAATATATATATACTATATATATATATATATATATACTATATAATAAATATTATGCAAAATATAGAAAATAATATCTGTGATTTTACAAAAGAAGAAAATGATATAAAAAAATTAGAAAAGTTAGAGCCCTTTCAACTGGGAAATCAACTGTTGCTTTTAAATCTATAAAAATAAGAAATGACCTAAAAGAATGAGTTCTAAAATAAAATATAAATGATACACAATGAAGAAAAA